>PJUD01000188.1_pt1 | contig 56344 bp, 49 predicted proteins | sample 1512341 | NCBI WGS metagenome assembly PJUD01 (sample SAMN08177675, study PRJNA422409) | Feces metagenome, whole genome shotgun sequencing project. | isolation source: Chicken feces (3) enriched on wood chips: beechwood xylan treatment | host: Gallus gallus | place: USA: Madison | collected 2015-01-15 | reverse complement strand
AGCATATCGGGGGCACAGGTGATTCTTACTCTGTCCTCGGCCCCGCAAACCGGCCAAAGGGTGACTTTGAGCTACAATGTGTCGGGCATAACTGTGAAGGATTACTTGAATCAACCTGTTGCCGCATTTACGGAATTGGCAGTCACAAATAACGGCGGCGGACTTCCCGGTTCAGGTAACACGAATATGCCGGATTATCTGGAGTCCGACGGAGCAGGCGGAGCGCGGCTGGTTGTTGCTAAGGCGGCAACAGTTGTTGCGGCAGCTACCCCTACAGGACGTACGGCTAACCGTTATATGATCAATGGGGATAAGCTCCTTGCCGCTTTCGAGTATATCAGGCAGGGGAACGGAATAACATCGCCGGTTCTTACCTTCAAGGTTCCGACATCTGAAGCTGGGGCACTGGTGGGGATTCCGGTACGTGTTCTGGTCGATTCGGCTTCCCGAGCCTCGAACGCTTCGTTCAGGTTGGATTTCGGGGATACGCAATTCACGCTTCCTCTTAAAGCGATCAATTATAACAAGGAGCTTCAAACAGCGGGAGGAGACATCTCCACTGCCTACATCCTGTTGAATATCGAAAAGGTATCCAACTCGCCGCTGTCCAGTGCGGTCGCAGGTAAGGGAGCCCAATTGCTCGCGACTCCCGCTGACTTCTCTGCAAGTCTTTTGGCCGCGGGAAGAGAAAAGACGATCGACAACTATGAACTGTTCGTAACCCGTACCTTTATCGTGACTTCGACGAACGGGGCTTCCAAAGAACAAATTTCGGTTGTTAGGTTGGATACCGACTCCGGTGAAGTCAGCTATGTTCCAACCGAAATTCAAACCCTTACGAACGGGACGAATATTCATTTCAAACGTAAAGGAAACAGTCTCTACGCGGTCATTCGCAACAATTCGCAGTTCTCGGATATGACCAAGCACTGGGCGAATAACGATGTGTCGCTTCTGGCTTCTAAATTCATTGTTCGGGGCTCGTCGCTTACTGCCTTCTCGCCGTCAAGAGCAATCACTCGCGCTGAGTTTGCAGAGTACATTGCACGGGGACTTGGGTTGACTGGCGCAAGTTCGTCCGCTGCTAAATTCAAGGATGTAGGCGCAGGCTACCGAACGGCTTCGTTTATCGGCGCCGTTAGCGATGCCGGCATTGTAGAAGGCGGCAAGGACGGCCGATTCCGTCCTGAAGCCTCCATCACTCGCGAAGAGATGGCAACGATGCTCATCCGGGCGATGAAATATGCAGGCGTCCAAACGACGGGATCAAGCACGGCATTAAATGAATTTAAGGATCGCAACAAAGTGAGCAGTTGGGCGAAAGAAGGGATGATTACCAGCGTTACCGCAGGCTTCATCCAAGGTACTAATAAGAAATTAATCAATCCGCAAAGCAATGCGACCCGGGCCGAGGCCGCGATTATGCTCAAGCGGTTCCTGGAATACGTAGAGTTTCTGTGATGAACCACGCCGAACTGATGAAGAGGGGGTTGCAGCGGCCCGGAACAACCCTTCGCTATCCTTTCGATCCAGACCTGCCCGTGCTGTTCGTCGGCAGCAAAATGTTCGCGCTGCTTGGCCATACGGGCGAGGTGGAGAGCATCAATTTGAAGGCGGACCCTGAGGAAACGTGGCTGCTGCGTCAGCAGTATGAAGGAGCCGTGCTGCCGGGGTACCATATGAACAAGAAGCATTGGAATACGGTTGTCTTGAACGGTATAGTTCCGGACGACGAGGTGCTTGCAATGCTGGAGCAATCCTATCTACTTGTACGGGACAAGCTTCCTAAGCGGGAGAGAGATGAGCTGCAATAAAAGTTTGAACCGCAGATAAGCGACTCTTATGGCGAAGTACGAGAGTTTTCCTATTCGTAGGTTCAACCTATATAACGTAGTAATAGTGGAAGATTAGGTAAAAAGGCGGCGAGCGATCGTCGTCTTTTTTCTATTAAATTTTGCGAAGTCGATCGTCGACTGTAACTTTTGCTCTATTTTAGAGTCTAATAGATTAGGGATAATGGGAAGTTGCCCGGCTATGGCCGCTACTAGCATCGTAGAGGAACTTCTCCCTAAATTCATAGACTTACAGGAGAACAGAAGTACATGCGATTATTCACTTCAAATGCTCGACAGAAGCGTTCCCGTTTTGTGTTGCCTTTTCTCGCAGGAGTGTTGGTGTTTACCGGTCCCGTCAGTTCGGGATTCCTCCCCGTTCCTTATGCCGTCGCCGCGACTCAGAAGACAGCGGTCACTTATAAGCTTTCCAAGCAAAGCGAATCGATCGTGACTTCCGGCGTTCGCCAACTGACCTATGCCTGGATTCCGTCCGACTCTTCGATTCCGACCGAGGTTTTGCACGTTCTACAGGTGGATCTCCAAAATCCTTACGTCCAGCTCAATGCTATGGGAGGACCGAAAGGAAGCGTCACCGCTAAGCAATCAGTTGGCGCGATGACCAGGGAGACGGGGGCGGTTGCCGGCATTAACGGCGACGTGTTCCGTACGGCAAGCGGCACGGAAGGCGTGCCGATGGGGGCGCAAATCACTTCAGGACAATTGCTTGCCAGCACCGAGCAGTTGCAGGGAATGTATGCGTTCGGCGTAACTCAGGATCGTCGTCCTGTTATCGACAACTTTGTGTTTAGCGGTACGGTCACAGCGACGGACAAGGGGGTATCGTATCCTCTGGCGGGGCTGAACAAGTCGGCCTACCGCACGGAGCCGGACAAAGCCTACAGTCACGTTAACGCTCTGTACATGTATACGAATGCCTGGACGGCGTCGGAGCGGCCTGCGAACAGTTCGGCTACCCCGAATGAGGCGCTTATCGTCGATGGTATCGTAACGGAGGTTGTAGAGGGGGCGGCGATTTCAACTCCGATCCCCGAGAACGGCTTCATTCTTCGAGGGCACAACAGAAGGGAATCCGGCAATTTCGTCGCGAGTCTGGCAGTCGGAGACCGTGTTGCTGCAGACTATTCATTAACAACAGCCTCCGGCAAAACGTACAATCCGTCCGACTTCCAGATGATGGTGAGCGGACATACGCTGCTGATGGATCAAGGGGCGCCTGTCTCTTTCACGCGGGATGTCAACGGGCTAAGCGGGTATGCGGATCGCGCGCGTACAGCTGTCGGCTTTTCCAAGGACGGCTCCACCGCTTATATGCTTACGGTCGAGGAGAATGGCGGTCGCAAAGGCGTCACGCTGAAGGAATTGCAGCAGATGCTGAAGGAATTGGGCGTCTGGAAGGCTGTCAATCTGGACGGGGGCGGGTCGACGACGATGGTGACTCGTCCGTTGGGAGATTTTCAGACGCAGCTTACGCATCCAACCTCTTATGGGACGACGCAGCGTCTGGTCACGAACGGGATCGGCGTCTATACGACGGCTCCGCAAGGCTCATTGAAGGGCATTGCGGCCAGCGGTCCGCAAACGGTGTTCATCGGGCAACAGGCGGCTTACTCGCTGAAGGCTTATGACACGCACTACAATCCGCTCGATCCGAACGGTTTGGCCGCAACATGGAGTATCGATAAACAGTTGGGTTCTTTCTCGAACGGGACATTCCAGGCGGCGAAAGCCGGCACGGCCACGGTCAGCGTAAAATCGGGCAGTGCCAGCGACTCGCTTAAACTGGAGATTGTCGGAGAGGCGCAGATTGCCAAGCTGATCGTCGAACCAAGCTCGACGCTGCTGAAGCCGGGATCTGTGATTAATGTACCGGTCAAAGCGCAGCTGACGGATGGACGGCTGATGTCCGTACCGGCATCGTCGGTGTCTTGGGAGTTCCGCGGCTTTACGGCAACGGTGCAGGACGGCAAGCTGACGGTGAACAAGGTGCAGAACGACGCAGCCGCAGGCTATGCGATTGCCCGCTATGACGGCTATGGAGCAGTTGCGGTGCTCGCTTCGGGTTCGGAGCAGGTGCTGGAGGATTTCGAGAAAGCCGCGTACGGAGTAAGCTTCGCCGGCACGCCTGTCGAGACGATGGGTTCGGCGGCGATCGTCACGGGAATTGCCGGGCGCGAGCTGTCGAAGGTTCTGGCGATGGATTACGATTTTACGGTCGGAGCCGGCAAAAGGTATGCGAACGCCGTTCTGAACGACGGCAAAGGCATCGCGATCAAGGGCTCGCCAAGCGCTATGTCGCTTGATGTGATGGGCGATGGAGGCATGCACTGGCTGCGGGCCGAGTTTATCAACGGAGACGGCAAACCGGCTTATGCTACAATTGCCGATAAAGTCGATTGGACCGGCTGGAAGAACATTCGCTTCGATCTCGCTCAAGCCGGGCTGAAGGGCGAAGCCAAGCTGACCAAGCTGTATCTCGTTAATCAGGAGAATGATCAGGACGAGCGTTCGATGCTGGGCCAGATCGCTTTTGACAACTTGGTGCTTCAGTATCCTCCGGGAAAGATCGCAGTTACTAATCCGACGATCGAAATGAAGGTTGGGAACAAGCAAGCAACGGTTGACGGTGCCAAGGTCACTCTTCCGGGAGCGCCTTTTATCCAAAAAGGCACGAACACGAACTATTTGCCGCTTCGCTTTGTCGGGGATACGCTTGGGGCGCAGGTCGTCTGGGACAATAAAACGAAGCGAGTCACGGTGCTGCGCGGCGATAAAATGCTGGAGCTGTGGGTCGGCAAGGACACGATGACCGCGAACGGAATTCGTCAGCCCGTGCCGGCGGCGCCTCTGCTGATCAAGGGCAGCGTCTACGTTCCGGTTCGTCTCATATCCGAGCAGCTCGGCCAAAAAGTAGATTGGGAGAATAAAACTCAAACGATTACAATTCGTTAATTTTAGACCGAAGGACCTATTCCTCTCTCAATAAAACGCTGAAATATGGTATGATAAACAATGCTATATGAGTTAAGTAATGAAACGGAAAAGGTTTTCGACTTGTTATAGCAAAATGTGATCGACTGCAAGCGGATAGAGGAAGATTGTAGACGGCGTCTCGAGTAGGGGAGTAGTTAACGTGGATTATCATGTTGATCAGATAGACCGCGTCATCCAGAAAGCCATTTCCGTCATGGAAGACAGCAAAGTTCAAGTGTTCGAAATCTGCGAGGCTGCCCGCCGGGAGCTGCTCTCCCTCACGAATGAGCTGGAGACCGTCCTGCAGGAGACGTCGGACACAATAGATAAGGTAGATCGCATAGAGCGGGACTACCGGCTGGCGAGAATCCGGCTCACGGAAGTGAGCCGGGATTTCGTCAGGTATTCCGAGCAGGATATCAAATTGGCGTACGAGAAGGCAACTCAGCTACAGCTTGATTTGATGGTGTACCGCGAAAAGGAAAGCTATCTGAAAGCCCGTAGAGACGAGCTGCAGATGAGGGTAAGGGGAGTAGAGCAGTCCATCGAACGAGCGGACACGATCAGTCTGCAGATGAGTGTTGTACTTGATTACTTGTCGGGCGATCTGACGCAGGTTACGAGGATATTGGAATCGGCGAAAAATCGTCAGATGATCGGTCTCAAGATCATTCTGGCCCAGGAAGATGAGCGCAAGCGAGTAGCCAGGGAAATTCACGACGGACCGGCGCAGTCGCTGGCGAATCTCGTTCTGAGAACGGAGATTGCCGAACGGCTGCTGGATACGGGCGATCTTACGGTCGTACGCAGCGAGCTGATCGACCTGAAGTCGCAAATCCGGATCGGGCTGGAGGAGATTCGCAAAATTATTTTCAACCTTCGTCCGATGGCCTTGGATGATCTCGGTCTGGTGCCGACGCTCCGGAAGTTCGTGCAGGACTTCGAGGAGAAGACGAGAATTAGATCCGTATTCGAGACTTCGGGCAAAGAGAAGCGGCTGCCCGACGCGATGGAAGCGGCTATGTTCCGGCTCGTGCAGGAAGCCTTCAACAATGTGCTGAAGCACGCGCAGTCGACCTTCGTCTCGCTTGAGCTGATCTTTCTGGACGATACGGTTCGGATGTTTATCGAGGATAATGGAATTGGTTTTAATCGGGAAGCCGTGGCTGTTCGTTCTAAGTCGCATTCCCATTTCGGCTTGATTGGAATGAATGAGCGAGTGGATCTGCTGCAAGGCAAGATAGAGATCGATTCAACAGTTGGTCAAGGTACGGTAATCAAGATCAATGTTCCCATCAAAGCGGATTCAGGAAAGGAGTTAATCGCGTATGGAGAATAAGACAACGGTACGTACGATTAAAGTACTGCTAGCCGACGATCATCAGCTCTTCCGCGAAGGACTGAAGCGGATTCTGAACATGGAGAGCGATCTGGAGGTTATAGGAGAGTGCGGCGACGGAATCCAGGTGCTGGAATTCTGTAACCAGGCTAAGCCGGACGTCGTGCTGCTCGACATTAATATGCCGATTGAGAACGGCGTGGTGGCAACGGAGAAGCTGCGCGATATTTTTCCGGAGATCAAGGTGATCATTCTCTCGATTCATGACGACGAAAGCTACGTGTTCGAGACTCTGCGCAAGGGCGCGTCGGGGTATCTGCTTAAGGACATGGAGGCCGAGTCGCTGGTGAATGCGATCCGAACGGTCGCTGAAGGACATGCATACATACATCCGAAAGTAACGGGCAAGCTGATCAATCAGCTCCGTCGCATGACTTATCTTGACGAGATCGGCGCCGCTTCGGGCGCTGCGGCCAGCCGGGAGACGGTGGCCAAGCTTGTACCTCGCGGAAACAATCCGCTTACTCGCCGCGAGGCTGAGGTGCTTCGGTTGATGGCCGAGGGCAAGAGCAACAAGACGATCGGAGAGAACCTGTTTATCAGCGAGAAAACGGTCAAAAACCACGTCAGCAGCATTTTGCAGAAGATGGAAGTGGACGATCGAACTCAAGCGGTTATCAACTCGATCAAGTATGGTTGGGTGACTTTGTAGGGAATAGCAATCGCGGTTTTCAGGCCTGGGCCTGAGGATCGCGGTTTTTTATTTGTGAGGCGGGATGGCGGATGAGACAGGGAGTCCCTTGGCTTAAGACCAAGGTATTCAGAGAAGTTGAAATTAAAGGGAGGTTTTCTTAAAGGGGCATGAGAGTTAGCGCTGGCGAGCAGAAGGGCGCCTCGGAACCCCGCAACGTAAGATGGCATATATTGTGGAACGAGTAGACGGTCGGTGAACGGGGAGGAAACGTCCGGTTCGGGTCAGCCGTCGCTCATCTTCATGGCAAAGGAGGAGCACAGCCATGCTTCCCGAGCTGTTGTGGATTGTCGGTTTGTACGTTGCGGCTGCGTTGCTGGTGAGCGCCATCGTTCGTCGAAGCTCCCGCAAAGGGCGTCGCCACTATGTGCTGGTCGCGGGGAATCATCAGATGCAGATTGAGGGATATATTCGGACTCTTCAGCATTTTTCGAGAAGGACGGGAACGGATATCGGCATAACGGTCCTGCTGGATCGTTCGACGGACGAGACAGGGCCGATCTTGGAGCGTATGGCTCGCCGGGATTCGGGGATCGCGTGGGTGCGACGGAACGGATCGGACGATGTCAGGCAGGAATATGAAAAGGTTTGCGAACGGACGGAGGCAATGGTGGAGTCATCGGCTGCGGATTCGCGCGTGGTTTGGTTGGAGCTGGGGCAGGATGGGAAGCGTTTGAATATCTGAATAGAAGCGAGAAAACAGTGGGAAAAGGAATGCGGCAGTAGGAGAAACAGTGAATAAAATGAATGAGGCAGAAAGAGAAGTGAGATATACGATTGTAGAGAAAATAATGAGTAAGATGAATCGCACAGAAAGAGAAACAGTGAGATAAAGGAATACGACAAGAGCAGAGAAAATGGATTGATTCGTTATTTAATAAATGTTACGATGATAAAAAAGCAAGCACGGTCGTGAAGCACACGCCGCTCTTTCTCCTGATGGGTTCAGGGGATGGGCGGCTTTTGTATTTGATGTGCCTGCCGATCAGAGCCGCGACTTAAGGAATCGGTTCATTAAATCAAGGGACAATGGACAAGGTGAAGCACACCTCGACTCGCCGCATAGGCGTAGGTGTGTTTTTTGTCGTTCCTAAAAGATTTGGTTCAGGCGAGGAGGGAGTGGAGCGAATGAGGGTTGTTGTGTATGCGGTGCGACTGAATAGAGAACGCAAGATGATATTCTCCATCGACTGGGAGACGGATCGCCAGTATTGGAGCGGAAGAGCGGATGAAGTCGTTCGCCTTCGCGAGGAGCTTCCTCTGGGCGAGGCAGAGCAGTTGTGCCGCTTGTTGAAGGAAGAGTGGGAGGGAGCGGCCAAGGCGGATAAACACGCTGAGCGAACGACGGGTTTGCACGGCGGGAAGGAAGCTTCCGCGAAAGGTTCAGTAGAAGGGCGAGATAGGGAGGGCAGCTGGGCGGATCGGTTGGCGCATGCAGCGAGATCCGCCGGATGCAGCGGAGAGATAGAGAGGGTTGCGCTGAAGGAAGGGGCGGATTCGCGGCTGATCGAAGCGGCGGGGTTAGCGGCCGAGCGCATGGCCGGCCGCTCGCTGCTCCGCGAGGAAGCGCAGCAGCTTTTGGACGCCGCGCCGGCAGGCAGCGCGGGCGTCAAGCCGCTTGCTGCGCTGCAGCTCGCGGCGCTTTTGGGGGCCGTGCAGCTTATGGCTGCCGTGGCCCCCGATGATGTTGCAGCCCCCGCTGCGGCGGGGCTGCCTGGTTGGGCCGAGCGGGCGCTGCGCCGCGCTCGGCTGTTGTGGGGGCGCGGACGGCGTCGCGCCCCGGAATTGCGCTGCCGGCGTTGCGGCAGCGCTAGGCTGCGGCGCACGGAGTGCGCCGCATGCGGGAGGCAAGCCTGCGCGTATTGCGAGGCATGCCTGACGATGGGGCGCAGCCGCGAATGCGAGCTGCTCATTATCGGCGCGCCGGTCCCAGGCTCGGCGGGCACCGAATCCACATCCCCGATGTCCATATCGGCCGCGAAGTCGGCGTCTCATTTGGCCGCCACTTCGACGCCCGAAATAGCCGTCAAACCGGCTGTAAATTCCACAACCGCGGCCGAAGCCGAAGAAGTTCGACGCTATCTCGCCAAGCGCTGGGGGCTCAGCCCTGCGCAAAGCGACGCTGCGGCTGAAGCGCTCGCTTTTCTGGAAGACCCTTCGGCTTCCCGGGGGCGTTCGTTTCTGCTCTGGGCCGTGACGGGAGCGGGAAAGACCGAGATGATTTTCCCGCTGCTGGATTCGGTTCTAGAGAGAGGGGGGCGAGCACTAGTGGCGACGCCAAGAAGGGATGTCGTGTTGGAGTTGGCGCCGAGGCTGGCTAAAGCGTTCCCTGATCGCAGATTTGCTGTTTTGTACGGAGGGAGTCCGGATCGGTGGCGGGAAGGGGAGTTGACTTTGGCGACGACCCATCAGTTACTTCGTTTTCAAGGGGCGTTTGATCTCGTGCTGATTGACGAGTTGGATGCTTTTCCGTACCACAACGATCCGATGCTTCATTACGCTGCGGGTAAATGCGGCAAACCGGAGGGGCGCACGGTATATCTTAGCGCAACGCCTCCAGTTGCGATGCAGCGTGATGTGTCGCGCGGGAAACTGAGCTATGCGAGAGTTCCGGTTCGGTACCATCGTTATCCATTGCCTGTGCCCGGTAGATTAAAGCTGCCGTCTATCCGCTTCATGCTTGGTAAGCAGACAATACCTAGTAAGCTGCTGAGCCCAATACGTCGATCCGTCGCCCGAGGAGCGCAGGTGTTTCTGTTCGTGCCATACGTGAAACAGGTGGAACCGATGGTTCGCCTGCTCCGTCAGGGTGCGAAGAGTCTTGGACTGACTGCTTCGGCGATCTCGGGCACGTCTTCTCAAGACGAGGAGCGGGGCGACAAAGTTGTCGCTTTCCGGGATAGCTCCGTACAGCTTCTTGTGACAACGACGATTTTGGAGCGTGGAGTTACGATCCCGCGTAGCGACGTTTTTGTCATTGACGCCCATAACTCGCTGTTTGATGCGTCTTCGCTCGTCCAGATGGCGGGGAGGGCGGGGCGTTCGGGGGATGATCCATTCGGATTCGTCTACTACGGCGCTCCGGAGTGGACAAGCTCTCAGCGAAGCTCGGTAAGACAGATCCAGAAGATGAATACCGCTGCAAAACGCAGAGGTTACTTAAAAGAACGATGAGTATCGCAGCAGGCGACCCAGTCGGCAAAGCTAATTCTTGCGAAATGTGAGGGGCTTTCCCATCATTCGTAACTTTTCAGAACTTTATCTCGTCCAAATAGGAGTGATCTTCCCATGCCAATAAACATAGGTGGCTGGTTTGCGCCGAACAAGCACGAATGCCCGATCTGTGGGCGAGATTCTCGTCCGGCCGCTGTGCCTATTCCAGTTAAGAACTCGGCGCCGAGGAAGGCTTTGGCGTCGTTGTGCGGCTCCTGTCTTCAAAACATCCCCTGGATTGCAAATCCGGTCTGTCGCGTCTGCGGACGCGCGGAGCTGTGCGAGGACTGCGTTCGCAGGACGGAACGCTTTTACGCGATCAGTCGCTGCGCGGTGCGATACACCGATGAGATGAAGAACTGGCTGGCGCTTTACAAATATCGGGGCAACGAGGGTGTCGAGACCATTTTGGCGGCTATGGCGGCATTTGCGTTTGAGCGTTTGCGAGCGGCGGATCCCCAAGCCCATTTCCCGTTCATTACGGCTGTTCCGCTTGCTCCTGAGAGACTGCGCGAACGCGGATTCAACCAAGCTGAGCGGTTAGCCGTTAGATTGGCTCAATGGTACGGAATGACCTATCAGCCGCTGCTCCTTCGCCTACGTCACACCGAGAAACAAAGTCTCAAAACCCGTCGCAGCCGCGTCGTGGACATGAAGGGCAATTTCGCAGCAGCTCATAGGAGCTCTTTTTCCGGAAATATTCTGGTCTTGGACGATGTGTACACGACCGGAAGCACGCTTGACGAGTGCGCTCGCGTTTTACTACAAGCATCCGAACCGCAATCGGAGCGCCGAATTTACGGCTTGCTCTGGGCCCGATCCTAGAGATATTCCATTGAAACTTCCTTTTCGACGGCGTTCGCCTATGCTATGATAGGGTGACTTCGGATTGCACTCTCATCCAAATTATTCCTGCAATCAAAAGGAGGAGACATGGAACGTCGCGCTAAATTAAACGAAATCGACATTGTACGCGGTATTGCGATTCTGGGCGTGCTGATGGTGCACTCGACCTCGTTCGCAACAATCGATATGAAAAATACAACTCTGTTCGGGGTTTACAACTTCCTGAACATTTTTTCCAAGATCGGGACGACTTCTTTTATTTTGCTCAGCAGCTTCGTGCTGTTCTACAACTATTATCCGCAGCCGCTCACGCTGCAGCGCTTCAAGAAGTTTTATCGCAATCGGCTGATGTATATTATCGTTCCGTATTTGCTGTTTTCGATGGTGTATTTCGTGCTGAGATGGTATCAGAACGGCTTCGCCTGGGATTTATCGCAGATGTGGCCGAGCTTCTGGAGCAAAGTGTCGCAGGGCCAGGCCTACACGCATTTGTATTTTGTGTTTATTAGTATTCAGTTATACCTGCTGTTTCCGGTTTTTCTGTTTCTGATGAAACGGTACAAATGGCTCGCGGCGTCCGCGATCGTGATCGGCGTCGGCTTGCAGTGGGCATTTTTCCTGCTTAATCGCGAATACTGGCAGGTCACGAATCGGGGGAGCTGGTCGTTGTCGTATTTCGGGCATTATTTTCTCGGGGCATGGCTGGGTATCTACTTTGATCGGATCAAAGGCTGGTTGATCATTGCGAAGGAAAATCTGTCGGCGATGAAAATAGCGTCATGGATTGCGCTCTGGGCTGTCTGGCTGGGCGCCGGCATCACCTATGTGACGATTTTCTATAACGCTCGGCTGTATCAGACGAGGTATTCGAATGCGCTATACGACGGCGTGTGGGATCTCTATACGATGATCACTCCGCTGGTTCTGATCCAGATCGCTTTTCTGATTGGCGGAAAAATGAACACTTCGTTCTGGGTCGGCCGATTGCGACATTTGGGGATCGTATCGTTCGGCGTGTACTTGGTGCATCCGCTTGTCCTGCTCGTCTATCGGCAATTTCCGCCTAATGGCGGCAGCACGCTCATCCATCACGCCTGGTATGCCGGGGGCTTCCTGCTTGCCTTGCTGATTTCCTGGGTCGTCGTCACTGCGTTGAGTCGGTTGACCGGATGGTCCTGGCTGCTGTTCGGCAGCGTTCCTAATCAGCTTCAAGCCGCTTATTCGGACTCGAAACGTGTCGACAAGTCGTCCGGCAAACCCGCTGCATCGGCATAATCTTTGATGGACTGGCGAATTTAGGTTATATTTAGTATAATTTAAGCAATTGTAGTAGTTGATGTCGGAATTCGGGGAGATGATGGCATGGATTTAACCTACTGTCCGAGATGCGGACGACTATTCTCGAAAAATTTCCGAGAGGTCTGCAATAACTGCCACCAGGAGCTGGAGAAGGATTACGAGAGATGCGCCGAGCATCTTCGCAAAAATAAAGGCATGGACATCCAGCAGCTATCCGAAGAAACGGAAATCAGCATCAAACAGATTGCCAGATGGGTGCGCGAAGGCCGGATTTCGATGATGGACGCGCCTAACCTGACCTATCCTTGCGAATCTTGCGGCACGCCTATTCGTGAAGGACACATATGCGAGAATTGCCGGAAGCGGCTGCAGCGGGACGTAAGGAATGCCACTTCTCCGGGGGGAACACGCATCAACCCTGACGAGGAGAAGCACAGAAGCGCCTATCAGATCGGCGATCGGCTTCAAGACCGCGGCGGGAATTAAAGGAAACTCTAAACATTTCATAGGAACTGACCGATAATAGGGATAGATTATTATCGGTCTTTTTTATTTATAGAGGTGATCTTCGTGAAAATAAATGATGTTCAGCGCATTGGCGCCTACCGCACGTATCAGCAGCAAAACGATATCCGCGCCAGCCAGGCCTCCGGCAAACGTCGCAAGGACGAGGTGCAGTTTTCGGCTGAAGCGATGGAGCTTCTCGGAGCGCAGCGCGCGGAAGATCCGAACCGCTCCCAGCGGATTGAGACGTTGAAGAAGGAAGTCGCAACGGGAACGTATCATGTCGATTCCGGCAAGCTAGCCGAGAAGATGCTGCCATTCGTTCGGGAATAGGTCGCTCGCAATCCAGATGGCGGAAGGTGATAACAATGGCAGTTCACGAATTGTGCGAAGCAATGGAAACGCTACTGCTTCAGCATGAACAGATGAGCGGATTTGCCGAGCGCAAGAAAGAGGCGCTGATTGCGAACGATATTGAGCTATTGAACGAAATGGTGACGAAAGAGTCGCGATTGGTCAGGCTAATCGTGGAAACCGAAGGACGTCGCCAGCAAGCCGTCGTTCAATTTCTGAAGGAAGCGGGCTTCAGCCCTACGCCCTCAACTACAGTGGCCAGCCTTATTCGAATGATTACGAACGCAGAAGACAAATTGAAGCTTTCGAACCTCGCAGAGAAACTTAGTGCTGCTGTTGAGCACGTCAGAGCCTTGAATGAACTGAACATGAGGCTGACGCAGCAATCCATCGAATTTAATGATTTTTCCTTAAATCTCTTATCCAGCTCTTATGACGATCAAGATTATGTATACAAGAAGCCGACCGAATCGGCGTACGGGCAAAACAAGCTCAGCTTCTTTGATTCTAAAGCCTAGTCACTTTAACTTACGGCGAAATGGGGAAGATAGTAAATGATACGCTCCACTTTCCATGCGATTGAAACGGCCAAGCGCAGTTTGTTCACGCAACAAGCTGCTCTACAGACGACCGGGCACAACGTGGCCAACGCTAATACAACCGGATATACTCGCCAAGTTGTGAATATGGCGGCAACCAAACCGATGGAAGCGCTCGGGATGAGTAAATCGACCATTCCGGGGCAGCTAGGTACCGGCGTAGAGTTCAGCTCGATTACCAGGATTCGAGAGGGCTTCTTGGATGCCCAGTTTAGGAATGAAAGCAAAACCCATGGAAGCTGGTCGATTCAGGCGGATACGCTGCAAAAGCTGGAGACGATTGTGAACGAGCCTTCAGATACAGGTTTGCGGGCGGTGCTTGATAAGTTTTGGAAGTCATGGCACGATCTTAGCGAGAACCCGGAGGACATAACGGCTCGCAAACTGGTCCGCGAAACAGCCAAGGCAGTTACGGACGCGATCAACCAGACGGCCCGTCAGTTGGACGATCTTAGTGCCGACATCACCGAGAACATAGGCGTGAAAGCCAATCAAATCAATACATCGCTCGAAACGATCGCCAACCTCAACTTGCAAATTCAGCGTATAGAAGGCCTTGGAGATAATGCGAACGATCTTCGAGATCAACGAGATTTATTAATGGACGGATTGTCCAAAATCATTAATGTAACAAGCGTGGAAACCACTGAGGGCAACTATCAGGTGTTAATGGGTGGAACAGCATTGGTAGAAGATGGAGAGTTCACACCGGTAACGGCCGAAGGGCTGCTAGCCAGCTTCGCAGGCGGCGACTTGAACGGCGGCGAAGTTCACGGGATGATTATTTCCAGAGATCAATACGTAGCCAACTATCAACGGCAACTGGATACGCTTGTGAATGGACTTGTTAATGGAGATATTACGGTTACGCTTCCGGCAGGGACGGTTCTGCCTGACGGCACAACTTTGAATAATGTCACCTATAGTGGAACGGCTCGCACTTTGACTGCTCCGTTAACTGTAACGGTACAGGGATTTAACGGCCTTCACCAACTCGGATACACGATGATGGACCCGCCTCAAGCTGGTGGTACCTTCTTCGTATCCAAAGACGGAGGGCCTGTGACGGCCGGGAATTTGGCATTAAACCAGAATATCCTTAATGATGCCGGATATATCGCCTCCTCGATGAGAACGACGGGGACGCCTGAAACTGTCGTCAAAGGAAACAAGGATTTGGCGCTCCTGATCAGCCAATTCAGCGAAATGAAGATTGACTTTTCTTCTGTAGCTACCGGAGCCGCTACTGCGCAGGGCACCGTTAATGACTTCTTCCGGTCTATCGTCGGTCAATTGGGCGTTGAAGCTGAGGAAGCCAACCGTCAAACGACTAACGCCAAAATCGTAGTGGATCAGGTGGAGTCGAGACGTCAGTCTGTAAGCGGAGTTTCGTTAGACGAGGAAATGAGCAACATGGTGAAGTTCCAGCATGCTTATAATGCGGCGGCTCGTTTTATGACAACCATCGACGAAACATTGGATAGAATTATTAACGGTATGGGTACGGTAGGTAGATAATTTGGCAGGAGAGGGAGTGAAGTAAAGTGTTAGGACGCGTAACCCAAGGAACGATAACCAATCAATTGCTTCGCAACATTAACAAGAACCTGGGGCAGATGCAGGGGCTGCAGGAGCAATTATCCACGGGGATGAAGCTTAATCGGCCTTCAGACGATCCTGTAGGGATCACTTACTCGCTGCGATACAGAAGCGATCTTTCGCTTAATGAACGTTACCAAGAAAATGTTACTGCGGCTGCCTCTTGGTTGGATTATAGTGATACTTTGCTGAATCAAGTCGGGGAGATCGTCAAGAGGGCCAAAGAGTTGGCGATTCAAGGCTCCAACGGCACGAATCCGAATGTCGCCTTGGACAACGTAGCAGCAGAAATGAAGCAGTTGAAGGATCAGTTGCTAGGGATTGGTAATAGCCAGTTCAAAGGGAAGTATGTGTTTAACGGTCAGTTCACGGATGTTGAGCCGTACACGGATCTGACCAATGCAGCCAAAGCGCTTACAGACGATTTAGGTCTTGAGTACTTAATCAGTTCGGGTGCTCCAGTAAGGGTGAATCTGACTGGCAACGATGTGTTTGGCTACCCGCCTTCGGGCGTAACTGCACCGAAGAATGAGGACGATAATCTGTTTCATGTTCTGGATCAGATTATTCAGAGCCTGGAAGCAGGGGATCACGCCGGTGTAGCTGCGCAGCTACCTTTTCTAGACACCAGAGCGAATAAAATACTGACTCAGCGTGCAGAATTGGGCGCTCGGGTTAACCGAGTCGAACTGATGGAGCAAAGGCTGAAGGATCTTAATTTGAATTTAACGACGCTCCAATCGAAGACTGAGGATGCGGACATTGAAGATGTATTGATCAAATCCAAAGTGAATGAATCGGTCTATCAGGCTTCTCTGTCAGTCGGTGCTAAAGTCATTCAGCCTTCGTTGGTTGATTTTCTGAGATAGCCTTAAGAATTGAGGTGTTCGTCTAATGATCCCGAGAATTTCAATACAGTCGCAGAGAGGGATTATTGGTATAGAATCACAGCGTGGGCAATATGAAATCAGCAGGCCGCAGCCTGATCTGAATATTCGTTCCGAACGCGCGACGATTACGGCGAACAACAAGCCGGGTACGCTGATCGTCGATCAGAGTTTGACGAATGAGGCGTTAAACGGTGGAAAACCTCAAGCATTCTGGGAAAGAATTTATTCTCAGTATAAGCAAGTTGCAGCACAAAACATTCAGCAAATCGTCGAAAACGGGAATCGAATGGGAGCTCTGCATATTAAGGGGAATCCGATTGCAGACATTGCGCTTAACGAGTTTATTGAAGGGGCTCCGGATTTGCAGGTTTTCGGATATGCTTCTCCGGCCAACATTGCATTTCAATATACGCCTAATGATGTGAACATACAGGTTGAGCGTGGAAATGTAACCGTTGATGCGCAGATTCATCGGCCGGATATTCAATTCCATCGCGGGTCTGTGAAGATCTACATGCAACAATACCCAAAAGTGACGATCACTCCTCCAGAGATTGATATTACGGCGTAATTCGAAGAATGGCGTAAGATTATCGGCTGTAAGCGAGTTATCGCTTATAGCTTTTCTAATTTTGTTGACTGTGGAGGTAACCCGAATGTCTGAAGAAGCGAAAACGAATCATGTCGAATCGTTGGGGATACAATTCAAAGAGGGTTTGCCGGGCTTTGAGGCTTATAAAACGTTTGTTTTAATTGAGGACGAAAGCAATAAACCGTTCGGTACCTTGCAGTCCACGGAACAGGAAGCTGTTCAATTTGTGGTAGTGGATCCGTTTCAACTGTTCAATGATTATGAATTCGATCTAGCCGAGACGGCTTGCGAGGATTTGCAAATTAGCCAGGAGGAGGAGTTGTTGATCCGCTCGATTATTTCCGTTCGGGGCGAGACGGGAGAAGCCTCCGTTAATTTGGTCGCTCCAATCGTCGTCAATAGAGCGAAGCGCGTGGGCAGGCAGGTCATTCTGACCAACACCCAATATTCGACCAGACATCGTTTATTTGAGTCGTCCGAGGGGCGCTAGAAGGGGGCGAGAGGGATGCTCGTACTTTCGCGAAAAAAAGGACAAGCCGTGGTCATTCAGGACTCAATAGAAATTACCGTGTTGGAGGTCGACGGGGACACGATCAAGTTGGGCATTTCAGCGCCGAAAGAGGTGCCGATCGTTCGGAAAGAACTGCTTCTTTCTGTTAAAGAATCCAATATTGAATCCGTTGCTCAGTCGACGGATCTTGCGGCTTTGGCGGCACAGCTCAAAAAAAATAAAAAATAATAAAAGCAGTATTAAGTTCCTGACAGACCATGCCGATATATGTACTATGACCGGAACGAGGCGGCCGACTTGTTATCGGTAAACAGGAGATTTGCAAGGACGCGAATCTCAATTTACACATTCAGGGAGGAACATCATTATGCGTATTAATCACAACATTACCGCACAGAACACCCACCGTAACATGACGTTGAACAACGTAGCAACTAGCAAGAACATGGAAAAGCTTTCTTCCGGTCTTCGCATTAACCGTGCAGGCGACGATGCAGCAGGTTTGGCTGTATCCGAGAAAATGCGCGGCCAAATCCGTGGCTTGGAACAAGCGCAACGCAACGTTCAAGACGGGATCTCCTTCATTCAGACGGCTGAAGGCGCAATGAACGAAGTTAGTGCCATGCTGACTCGTATGAAAGAGTTGAACGTTCAGTATGCTACTGGTACTTACACTTCGACTCAGAAAGCGAACAGTATCCAACTTGAGTTGAATGCACTGTCTTCTCAGATCGATAGCATTCTTACGAATACGAAGTTCAACGGCATCAATATCACTAGTACGGTATCGGTTCAAGCAGATGACGATACGGTTACGATTTCTATTGCCGGAATTACGACTTCCAGCATCACCAATTTAGGTGGCACAACTTCGATTCAAAACATCGAAACGGCTATCACCAACGCGTCGACAGAACGTGCTAAATTGGGTGCTTTGCAAAACCGTTTGGAGTATACTTCGAACAACTTGGGCACAACTATCGAGAACTTGACGGCTTCCGAATCGCGTATTCGTGATACGGACATGGCTGACGAGATGGTTAAGCTTACGAAGAACCAGATTTTGCTGCAAGCTTCGCAAGCGATGCTCGCACAAGCGAACTCGGCTCCGCAAGGCGTACTGTCCTTGCTCCGTTAAGTTCGTGCAAAGTCGAAAGACCTTGGATATTCCAAGGTCTTTTTTTATTGTAAGCTAATATTTGGCTGTGGAACAGTCGATATAAATAGTAAATCTATTTATCGGAGCGGAGTGATTCCATGAACGTGCAAACTTCCACTCATGTTCAGTCAGCTGGGTATTCGCCGATCGTAAGCAATACTAGTGCAGAGCCTGTTCGACAGAGCTATGAATCGCCGAGTCAGCCTGTAGTTCAACAGGTTCGTAACGGAAGAGAAATGCAGTTAGCAGAGTTGAAAGGCGTTAAGTTGTCGTTAGGAGAAGAGCAGTTGATTCGGGCGATCGACCGGGCGATCAAATCTCTTGAGGGGCCTGAGACACGATTCGAGATGAAGGTTCATGAAGCTACCAATGTGATTACTATCAAAGTATTCAACAAGGAAACAGGCGAGCTGCTCCGGGAAATTCCGCCTGAGAAGTCGCTTGATCTTGTTGTTAAAATGAAAGAAATTGCCGGTATTCTTGTCGATGAAAGAGTATAGAGGGGGATAACATCATGGTCATGCGTATTTCAGGATTTTCATCAGGACTTGATATTGATAGTCTGGTTAAGGATCTAATGAAGGCGAAGCGTGCGCCGTTGGACAAACTGACTCAGCAGAAGACAACGCTGGAGTGGCAGCGGGAGCAATATCGTGATCTAAACATCAAGATGATTGATCTGCGTAATAACAAGTTGTTTAATTATAACCTCACCGGTTCCCTGAGTGCCAAGCAAGTTAGTATATCAGGTAATTCTACGGCGTTTAGCGCCAAAGCTACCTCATCTGCTGAGGTTGGCTCCATGTCCGTGAAAGTCGAACAGGTCGGCTCCTATTCTACATTAGCTAGCACGCAGAATATTGAACTGGATTCGGGGAAACAATTTCCACTGGATAAAAATGCGGCGCTTAAAGACTTGGGCCTTACGGGCCTTACATTTGATGGGGATGGAAATACAACTTTTACAATTGGAAAGCTTAAAGAAATAGGCGGTGTAGATAGCTTAGACCCTGATGCTGCCACAAGAACTACAATTACGATCAACAAGGATGATAGTTTAAATGATTTGATCGCCAAGATAAATAAAGATTCCAATGTAACCGCATATATTGATGCGGCTACTGGAAAATTCTCTTTGACCTCCAAGGAGATGGATGGGAAGAAGATTGGAGTTGAAGGGGATTTGATGAACGTTCTTCTCCCTTCAACGAACCAAGACAATAAACAAGGAAACGTAGCCCAAGTTTACATCAATGGAATTCTATTAGAGAAAACAAGTAATACCTTCGTCCAGGACGGAGTAGAAATCACTCTAAATGCTAAGTCAGAGAGCGTGAGCAACCTAACCATTAAAGCGAATACCGACAGTATTGTTGATTCAGTCAAAGCTTTTATTAAGGATTACAACGACTTGTTGGAGTCGGTTAATAACAGACTGAATGAAGAGCGTTATCGCAGCTATACGCCGCTTACAACTGCCCAAAAGGCGGAAATGAAAGACGATGAGATTAAGCTCTGGGATGAGAAAGCGCGAAGCGGCCTGCTTCGCCGTGATCCGACGCTGACAACGATGGTAGACAATCTGCGGCTTGCTATGTTATCAGATGTTAAAGTCGACGGAGAACCATTCAATCTTCTAAGAGGATTCGGTATTGATACAGGAGATTGGCAGCAAAAGGGCAAATTGATCCTTAAAGATGAAGCGGAACTCCGCGCTGCCATCGAGAAGGACCCGGATGCCTTTGAGAAAATGTTTACCCAACAGACGGCAGATTCCTTGAAGAAAGATTCTCCTACTACGGAGGATCAAGGACTGTTTAACCGTTTGTCCAGTGTGCTGATGACAGGAATTGAGGGTTTATCTTCCAAAGCGGGAACATCCAAAGTAAGCACAAGTAAAGATGCTGCATTTCTTGAATCGAGCCTGATTAGCGAGCAACTGAGAACATTGAATACTCGAATTAGCGATTTCAATGCACGTATGAGCCGTTGGGAGACTACCTATTATAAGCAATTTACCGCAATGGAGACGGCTATGAATCGCTACCAAGCGCAGTCCAGCCTGTTCTCTTCCTGATGGATCGGATGGAACAGCTCATTCATGAGGTTCTGGCGGAGAGTGCTCGTCTGACAGAGCTGGAGCAGCCTGCTGAATATGAGGCGTACGTCGAGCTGACAGAGCTTAGACAGACTTTGGCGGAAGAAGTACAGAAGAGAACCGCAATATCAGAAGCTGAGAAAGCTATGTTAAATAGCATCTCCCAGTATGATGAAACCATTATGGGACACATGGAGATACTTATGCAGGAAGCAGCAGTAAATATTCAAAAAATCAACGGCTCCAGAAAGCAAAAAGAAAGCTACGGAAATGCAGGAGCGTATGAAAGTATCATGTTCGACAAAGGGGTATAAGGATGAATACAAACCCATATATGAAGTATCAGCAAACAGCAGTACAGACATCCGGCCCGCAACTGTTATTAATGCTGTATGATGGAGCAATCCGGTTTACGCGTGCGGGGATTGAAGGCATTCAGCAGAAGGATTTGCAGAAATCCAATACAAACTTGATCAAGTCGCAACAAGTGATTCATGAGTTAGTTGCTTCCTTGAACTTTGATTATGAATTGTCTCGTAACCTCGTTCAAATTTATGAATATATGATCCATCGATTAATTACAGCCAATACCAGCAAAAATATAGAGGCAGCTCAAGAAGTATTGAATCATTTGCTTGAGTTAAAGGCAACGTGGAGCGAGGCGGTCAGGAAATCGGCGCAGGTTGAGACTCAGCAAGCTTAAACTAAAAGGACGCAACAACAAGGAAAGCCCTCCTATTCTGAGGGCTTTCCTTGTTGTTATAAGTTCTTAATTAGAGGAGAATTGGCACAATCAGGATATTGGCTGAGTAATTGTAGTTTCATTGTCTCTTTAGCATGGCTGTCTGTGCAATTCATACAATACTGGATAAACAATCGAATGGGAGGTGTGGAATGTAAGCGAATGGCATGTGCCCAAAACTCAAGAGCTTCTTCGGTTTTCCCATTAATCAAGTGGAAGAAGGCAAGATTCTCACAACTGGCTACGTTGAGCTCGTTGCGGTCAAGCAAATACTGGTAGTATTGCATTGCTGTGTCAACAAAATGATTTGAAAGAAAAATATTGGATAATTTATTGATGACAGTTGCAGAACTGCAGCGCTCGATAAGCGAGTCAAAAGTATCCCACGCTCTCAAAATATAGAGCTGACTCAAGACATCGGCTGCTATAACTTCCAATTCAGAGCTCATATCCACGTCATTAGAGGTAACAATGACGGTTTTGGCAAATTGAAGTCCAATACTTTCGTCAGGGAGGGCATGCTCACAAAGCTCAACCCACTCTAGGCGAGACCACACTAGGGAGCCGAGAATGATCATCTTGACTGCAGCAGGCTCGACTAATTTTTCTAACGTACTCGTCTGAATGAAATGTTCAAAGGCTGTTAAATCACTGCTTAATAGTGCAAATCTAAGCTGCTCGCTTAAATTTAACTGGGTTATAGATGTTAAACGATCAACGTAGTGCTGGGCAAGTTGTCGATTACCGATACTCACTGAAATTTTGGCCAGCATCGTATTCTTTTCCGGAAATGAAGAGGTGCTGAGTAACCGATCCAGAAAACTAACAATGTTTTCTGGTGTTTCATTAAGGCTTAGCAGTTCTAACGTCTTAAGCCATACTTCAATGGCTTGATCGTCCGCTCTAAGCAAGAGTGTCAGATAATAGAGGGCTTGACTAAAGTTATTTTCGCTTCCGAAAATATCGGCAAGCAAACTGAGCGGCATACGTGTCGCTAAGTTTGGGCTGAAAAGAGAGAGATCTTTTTGCGAAGTTGCTCGAAGTTCAGCCTCACTGTGGGCGGTCAATAACTCTTGTTTGGCTTGCTCACGTAATCCAAGTGATAAGAGAATCATGCCACGCGCACAACGGATATCCGGGTAATCTGTATAATCGGTCATGTGGTGGTCATTAATCAAATCCCATGCCTTGATGTATTGATGTGTTTGCAGATAGATATCAATCATCGCCCATATATTGTTTAAGAACCAAGGGAAATTGGTTTTTCCACTGGAGAATGCGATCTCCAGATGGTGCAGCGCCTGTTCATGTTGCCCGGCCATAGCCAATTGTTGCCCCAACATGCTGTGATCGTAGTCGCTCAGTTCATTCTGACTTATCATTTGATTGAAAATTGCCATATTACGTTCCTGTTTATTTTTCGCTTCGACAATTTCATTCAGATATCCGGAATGAAGAATTCGAAAAGGGAGAGTATGAACTTCAAAGGTTAAACCCTTTGTGTTCCGAATTTGTTCATGAATAGGACGATGGTATTCAAAGCCCATTCGGTTAGGAAAGACTCGTAGTATAGGTGTTTCGGACATTCCAGCCTGATTGGCCGAGTTCATGAAGTTGCGAACTGTGACTCCATAGACAACTCCGGGTGTCGGTTGTTGTTCAATGAGAAAACTCCGCAATCCGTGAATTTCCTGTTCCTCCATATATTCATCTGCATCTAATATTAAAATCCAGTCTTCGGTTGCGTGTTTGAGCGCTTCGTTGCGAGCAGCGGCAAAATCGTTAACCCACTTAAAATCATAAACCTTATCTGTAAATGAAAGGGCAATCTCTTTGGTTCGATCCGTGGAGCCCGTATCTACGATAATGATCTCGTCTACCCATTGGGCTACGCTCTTCAGGCAACGTTCGAGGAATTTCTCCTCGTTCTTAACGATCATACATAAAGAAATCAGCTTATTCATAAAGCCTCCGGCGTACAGATATAGTGACGATATATAAGTAAAGTTTAATCCAGTTTGATCAAAAAACCAACAGTTTCAACGAATTGCTAGGGGATTTTCTAGACGGCTAATAATACAAGTGAAGTAAGACGATATATTTTATATTAAGTAGTTTTACGATGGGAAGTGAAGCTTTGATATCGTTAGCCATGATCGTGAAGAATGAAGAGCAATATCTGGGACGCTGTCTAGAAAGCGCTGCAGCAATGGTTGATGAGATCATTGTCGTAGACACAGGGTCAACGGATCGAACAATAGAAATCGCTTTGGAGCATAGGGCGAGGGTGTTTCACTTTAAGTGGTGCGATGATTTCTCGGCAGCTAGAAATTACGCGCTTAAGCAAGTAAAAGGGGATTGGATTCTGGTGTTGGATGCTGACGAGTATTTTAGCGATGCAAGCTCAGACATCATCAAAGCGTTTACAAGCGGATCTTCCCAACGGATCGGTTCCATCAGGATCGTGTCGAAGTATGTGAAAGAGGGGCAGGAGTTTGAAGATGTACATGCTATTCCGAGGTTATTTCCCCAAGGAGTTACCTATGAAGGCCGCATTCATGAGCAGTTGACGCCGCTTCTGCCAACGGTAGAGACAGGATTGAAATTATTGCATGACGGTTACTATATGACGGACAAGTCTGCACGGAACATTCCCTTGTTGCAGCAAGCGTTGGCAGAGGATCCGACTGATGCCTATTTGCATTTTCAGCTAGGCAGGCAGTACCATGGAGATAAGCAGTATGAATTAGCCATGGAGTATCTGGAGGCGGCATACCGCTTGATGAAGAGGTCGGAGCCGTTTGCACTAAGCACAATTATCGAGCTACTACAGGCCTGTACGAAAGGTAAATGTTACGATAGAGCGCTGGAACTGGCTGGAGATGAGATTGCCTGGCTGGAAAGCTCTCCTGATTTTTGTTTTGCTGTAGGACAGTTTCTGCTTGACTATGCGATTGATTCGCAGGACTATTCGGTGATTGAGAATATTGAGAATAGCTACTTGAGGTGTCTGGATTTGGGGCGTAAAGGACTTCCTGAAACGGTAGTGGGCACTTCTACTTTCCTGGCTGCGTATAATCTGGCTGTATTCTATGAGATAACTGGTAATGAGGTGAAGGCGAAAGAATATTACCGATTCTCAGCTTCTTATGGGTACGAACCGGCTTTGCAGAAGAGATAATAAGTTTTGTAGCCCCGTATGGGGCTATAGTTTGCTTCGAAAAATGTCGATATATAGGCTATACTATCGAAATGGAAGCTGGTGAAGCATGTTAAAGCCTAAAGTCACTTTTCTAATGATGGCATACAATACAGATAAATATATAGCCAAAGCAATTGAAAGCTTCAGTCAACAAACGGAAACAGAAATTTGCTTGATTATCAGAAATAATGGTTCGACCGACCAGACCGGAAAAGTCATTCGCCAATATGCTTTGCAAGATCCTCGCATTCATGTTGTAGAGAATAAAAAAAATGGTATTACAGACGAAGGCATGAAGGCTTTTGAAGAAGGTTGGTGGCCCTTTACCCCAGTAACTTTAGGTGAGTATGTGGCTATTCTCGATTCGGATGATTGGCTTGCTCCGGATTTTGTAGAGATTATGTATAACTCAGCTCAATCTATAAACGCTGATATGGTAGTTTCGGGAAGTTATTTCGTAGATGAAAGTACTGGGCAAATCGTGGGAGAACGCAGTCCGCCGTTCATTCAAACGAGAGAGATGAATACGATCGGGCCGTATTTTACCCAAATTTACAATAGCTTGCGAACCTGGTGGGGAAAGTTATATAAAACGGAGTTTTTCCTACAACATTACACAGAATGCTGGACCCCTATTAAGCCGACGACATGGCCCCTTGACACGGGCGTGGTTTTAAATTACTTGAGAAGATGCAGTGGATTTGTATGTTTAAGCAAGCCTTTATACTATTTCTTAAATCGTTCTAGTTCGACTTTTTCCCGCAGATCTCTAGATATTGCACGTGCTTGGGAGGCAGATTCCCTCTTTACAGCAGGCGTTCAAGTGTTAGAGCAACTGCGGATTAGGGATGACCTTAATTACCGTTTCCTTCTTGCCATTCATTGGGGGTTCATGGAAGATGCAATGCGAGGACTCTTCTTAAATGAAAATTTAAATAGAGCTTCCCCCCGTATCAAAATGAACCGATTAGCGATGGTATGGAATGATCGAGTGGTTGGCTCCTATTTACACAAGAGCTTCCAGCAGATATGGTCTAGTTGCGAACTCTACATCGATACGATTATTGTTGAAGATGCAGGTAGAAACCTTGTGTGGAATTCTTATATGGCGCGTCTGAAGTATTGGAAGGACAACATGCAAGGCAATCCCAATAATGTTTTGTGGGCTCCCCTATTGTTTTCTTGCTTATGCGATTCAGAAAATAAGCACTATGCAGGGCTAGTCTATTTATCTGAACTTGAAGCCCCTTTGAACAACGAGAGAGCGACGCCGGGCCTTACCTGGTTCCGACAGCGCCAGCAAGAACTCCAACTTTATTTTTATGATAACCCTCAAGAACTTCTTGGAGGCATTAATAAGCATGATCGGACGTCGGCTGTCATTGAGAAGGAAGAACAACTGAGTCGCTGCATTCAAGAGGATGATTTTGAAGCAGCCTGCGATTTAATCGAGGAGATCAGTTCGATCTGTCCGTTCAACCTCGTTGCGATGTTCTACAGAATACATATGGCTATTCTGATTGAAGAGTGGGAGACAGCAGCGTTATTGGCTGCATCTGCTAAGGTGTTGTGGCCAGATGATAGAGATATTCAGATCCTATATTGGGATCTTCAGAATTTATTAGAGAATCGATGAGATTATATACTTGGATGGGGGAATTAGCATGAAGGTTGTTATCCTAGCAGGTGGACTTGGGACCAGGATCAGTGAAGAGAGCCAGGTAAGACCTAAGCCGATGGTAGAAATCGGAGGGCGTCCGATTTTATGGCATATTATGAAAATGTACTCCCACTATGGGTTTAATGATTTTATTGTTTGCCTTGGATATAAAGGACAAATGATTAAAGAGTTCTTCTCGAATTACTACCTGCATATGTCGGATGTGACATTTGACTTTCGAGATAATAACCGAACCCTTACACACCAAAATATTGCTGAACCGTGGCGTGTTACGCTTGTCGATACAGGATTGCATACAATGACGGGCGGGAGGCTGGCTCGTATTCGTGAATATATCGGGAATGAAACGTTTATGATGACGTATGGAGACGGTGTAAGCAATGTCGATATTCGTAAACTTGTAGAATATCACAAGACCCAAGGTAAAACGGTGACGATGACAGCCGTTCAACCAGGAGGTAGATTCGGAGTTCTTAACCTCGACCACGGAAGTGACAATATTATTGGATTTGTGGAGAAGGCTGTTGAAGATGGTGGCTGGATCAATGGTGGATTTATGGTTCTTGAGCCATCTATATTTAATTATGTCAATGGGGACTCTACCGTTTTCGAGAAGGATCCTTTGGAACAACTGAGTAGAGATAACGAAATGGTTGCTTTCAAGCATCATGGTTTTTGGCATTGCATGGATACTTTACGTGACAAATTTGTTCTGGAAGAATATTGGAACAGCAATCGTGCTCCGTGGAAAATATGGGAGGCTTAATTCTTCTTTATTAATCGAAGAGTGGAGAGATGCATGGACATGTACGAAATCCCGCTGAGTGTTATAATCCCGACCTATAATCGGCCGCAGTTTTTACCTAGAATGCTGGATAGCGTTCTTGCTCAGACCTTCCGAGACTATGAATTGATACTTATTAACAATGGCTCCACGGAAGACGTGACAGAGGAACAGTGCCGAGTTTACGCCCAGAAGGATAATCGTATTCGCTTGTTCTCTTTGAAGGAGAATGAGGGTCCTTCAAGAGCGCGTAATCTCGGAATTGCTGAATCCAAGGGCGAATATATCATTCATTTAGACGACGATGATTACTGCGAACCGAATCATCTATCGCTGTTAATGGAATTAATTATAAAGCATCATGCGGATATTGCTGTATCGGGATGCGTCGACGAGATCGACGGGGTCATCCGGCCAAAGCATGCCTATGAGGGAACTTATGTGTGGGATAGCGCTCAAGCCGTTTCGGAATTTCTGAAACGTGAGAAATTTCATGCGGCGCCTGCCACAAAGCTGTATCGCAAAACGTTGTTTAACGATGTCCGCTATGTTCCGGGCCGACTAATTGATGATATTCATGTTACCTATAAGCTATTTGCTCACGGAAGCAAAGCAGTTGCGCATGGCGTTCCGACGTACAGATTCCGTAAGTTTGAAGGCAATACGACATCTTTCCTGGACAAAGATATTGTATGGCCGGAATTGCTCGAAGAGTATTTCCTTATGCAGCAGGAACGTGTTGCCTATATATCCACACTTGTACCTGAAGAGAGTGCGCATGTTAGATATGCGGCATGGTCGTATATGATTTCGATGGTAGAGAAGATTCATCTTGGTAGAGGACCGGGGTGCGAAGCCCAATTAGCGTATATGGTTGAGCAACTTTGCGAGAATCAGCAGGAATTTATGCAGGCGCCATGGATGACGGAACGTGAGCAGAGACTGATGAACGCATATGTTCTAAACGTCCCCGTATCGACGCAGGAGCAGCCCTAATGGCACCCTTAGTTAGTGTCATTGTCACTGTCTATAATTTGGAACGCTATATTGGTCAGTGCCTCGAGAGCTTGGTCACGCAAAGGTTTGCGAACTTCGAGATCGTAGTTGTCGATAATGGATCTATTGATAGCAGCCTCGACATTTGCAGGGATTATGCCGGTAAATATCCGGAATTTGTTCGGCTGCTGGAGTTAGATCAGCCATCTATTATGCACCGTGGTCATAAGGCTGGTATTGCCGCTGCACGCGGTATTTATCTACATATTATTGATGGTGACGATGTTGTACGCCAAGGCTACTTAAGCGATGCTGCGAAACTTATTGAGATGCAGCAACCGGATGTCATCATCGGACGCTACTCCTCATTTGTTGAAGGAAATGCGCTTCCGTCTCGGGATGTAGCGCTAGATCGTGAGCAAATTGATCATCAGACACAAGATCAGGTTATTGCATATATTCGTTCAATCCCAGCCTACCATCTGGCATTCTGGCGCTACATCTTCAAGCGGGAGCGAGTCGATGTTGCCCGCTTATTCGATAGCAGATTTAAGGAGAACTCGCAATTTCCATTGCTAGATGCGCTCGTGACGTATCGAATTCTTTTCTCAGGTACCACGTTCGCTTTAATGGAAGAACCTCTCTATTATTACCGTCATCGGGTCGATTCCGTAAGTGCACCGAACGAGAAGCAGACGCTATGGCATATACAGTCCTTTGTCGAGTTTGGGATGCTGCTGCATGAGAGCAAGTTAACAAAGGAACAGCGTCTCTTCGTTCTCGCCAAGCTACAGCAGGAATTGAAATATGCACTCGGTCAAAGCGACTTATGGACAACGGATAGCCTCGGCAGAATCGCTGAGTTATTAGACCAAGCACAAGCGGTTTTTCTCGACCTTGCCGGCATGGAAAAGGAAGCGTCAGAAAGTCTAGTTCGGTTCTGTTCAGAACTAATTACGCGCCCGATAACAAGAGATGTGATTGAAAGTTACTTTGAAGCAGAGCGTGTTCGCATTTTGGCTGATGTTCAGTCTAGAAATCCCGAAGCGGTCTATATCTTTCCAAGCGGTCAATTTAGCCGTAACGTACATAGATGGCTGCAGGAGGCAGGCCTGCAACAACTGTTTTTCCTCGATAACAACCCAGATATGCTCGGACGTACAATTCAAGGCAGCCCGTGTTGCAGTCTGCAGACGGTTAAAGCTCTTTCCTTAGAGCAGCGAGACAAAATTCTTATAATCATAGCGACTATTTATGAACAGTTAGACGCAATTCTGTATCGGCAATGCGTGAATAATGGCCTACCGGAAGAGCGTCTTCTTGTATGTTAGCCGTAGACTCTAGAAAAAAGGTGAATACGACATGATAACGGTATTCGGGCTCGGTTTCGTAGGAATCACTACGGCGCTTGGATTTGCCGAGATGGGACATAAGGTATATGGGGTCGAAGTCAACGAGGAGCGCCGGGATATTATTAAGGCTGGGAAGCTGCCATTCCTCGAGCCAGGGCTGGACGAGGCGTTGACTCGTCATCTTGGGGATCGGTTTGTGCTGTGTGACGATTTGCAAACTGCAATTAGCGAGAGCGAGTATGTCTATTATTGCGTGGGAACACCTTATGGCGAAGGTGGACAGGCGGATCTGACGTATTTGTTCGGCGCCATCAAGCAAACGTTGGCATGCGTTCAAGATGATAAATTTCGAGTCTTAGTGACGAAATCGACAATCCCGCCTTCAACCACATCTCAAAAGATTATTCCTTACCTACAACAAAAGGGTTGGGAACCTGGCGAGCGCATTGGGATAGCGAACAATCCGGAATTTCTGCGCGAAGGACATTGCTGGGAAGATTTCAAGCATGCGGATCGCGTCGTACTGGGCGTATCGGATGATCGTTCAGCGCAGATGCTGAAAGAGCTCTATTCACTGAACTATTCCGCTCCAGTTTACTGCGTATCTCTCAATACGGGGGAGTTTATCAAATACTTATCGAACACGCTGCTCGCCACGATGATTAGTTATGCTAATGAAATGTCGATCGTCGCGGACACGATTGGAGGTATCGATACAGCGGAAGCCTTCCGTATCCTGCTAATGGACGGAAGATGGAAGAGTGGCAATATGAAATCTTACGTTTATCCAGGGGCAGGTTATGGTGGCTATTGCCTTCCGAAAGATACCAATGCCTTGTACTCACTTGTGAAGAGTGAAGGCTACGAAGCTCAAATTTTGAAAAATGTAATTGCTGTAAATGATGGCATGCCCGGAATAGCAGCGTCGAGAATTATGCAGACAGCCGGCAATGGCAAGAGAATCGGAATTCTCGGCTTATCTTTCAAGCCGAACTCCGATGATGTACGCGATACGGCCTCGGCAAAGATTATTCGTTGTCTATTGGAAGCAGGAAACACGCATTTGTATGCTTACGACCCGGTGGCGCTAGATGAGTTCAAGAAGCATTACCCGGAGCTTAGTGTCGTTCAGTATATGGAAAGCTACGACAGTCTTATTGAAGAGGCAGACGTTCTTGTGATCTTGACTGCGTGGGATATGTTCAAGGATATTCGTAACAGAACGAATAAACCCGTCGTTGATTGCCGATTTATGATATAAGGGGACAGATGTTATGAGAAGAGCACTCGTTACTGGTGCTTCCGGGTATATCGGAATTGCACTCATTCGTAAGCTTGTTGCTAAAGAGATTGAAGTTATCGCTGTGGTTCGTAATCCGTCTTCGTTTCCGGCGGATTTGAAGGATGCTGTTCGCATTATTGAAGGTGATGCACGCGATATCCTGTCGTTAACGGAGTCGATCGGGAGTGGGATAGACGCAATCTATCACTTAGCTTGGCACGGAGTATCTCCCGAGCTTCGTAATGATTTCGAAGTGCAATTAAGTAACGTCGCCATGTCGGGCGAATGTGTCAAGGCTGCTGCTGTGCTCGATATTCCTAAGTTTATATTTCTCGGTTCTGCCATGGAATACATGTATGATGGACGTCTGATTAATGAAGATGCCGTGCCTTCCTCGTCCAATTTTTACGGGACAGCCAAAATCTCGGCCCACTATATGTGTGCCGAGCTGGCGAGACAGCTTGGCGTCGACTTTATCTATGCCGTGGCAACAAGTGTATACGGGGTAGGACGAGAGGACAATAACGTCATTTTCTATGTTATGGACAAGCTGCTGAAGAAAGAGAAACCGTCAGTGACCAAGTTAGAGCAGAAATGGGACTACATACACATCAACGATCTGTCAGAAGCGCTGTATGCGATTGGACAGAAGGGCAAGGCAGGGGCTTTCTATTCTCTTGGTTATGGCGCTAACCAGCCGCTCTCCGCCTATCTAGAAATTGTGCGCGACTTGATCGATCCGACGCTTCCACTGGGTATTGGCGAGGTTCCCTATGCGCAAGGCCGAATTCCTTCGTCATGCATGGACCCGACATCTTTGCTGCGTGATACAGGATTTGCTCCTAGCATCTCGTTTCGCGATGGGATAGCTGAAGTCATCGACTTTTACAAACAGAAGAGGGGTTACTAGCATGCAGTATGATGTCATTATTGTTGGTTCCGGGTTTGCTGGGAGCATTCTCGCTCGCGAGCTGGCAGAGGTAGGCAAACGGATACTAGTGCTGGAGAAGCGTGCGCATGTTGCAGGCAATATGTACGACGAGGTCAACAAAGATGGCATTCTTATTCAACGCTATGGCCCTCATTCTTTTCATACGAATGACTCTGAAGTGTATGAGTATGTTACGCAGTATTGTGAGATGAAGCCGTATCGATTAAGTTACCGTGCGATTGTCAAGGGGCAACCGGTTCCGTGTCCGTTTAACTTTACGGCAATCCGAATGTTGTACGAGGCGCAGGCGGCAGAGGAGTTAATCGATCGGCTAAAGAAACAGTTTCCGGGACAGGAGAAGGTGGCAATCTTCGAGCTGCTGGAATGCGAAGATGCGATCATTCGGGAATATGCCGAGATGCTGTTTGAAGAAGATTTTCGTCCATATACGGCTAAGCAATGGGGGATGAAGCCCGAAAACGTCGATCCAAGCATTATTCGACGCGTACCGGTGCTCCTGAACGAACGGGACAGTTACTTCGATGATACATACGAATGCCATCCAGTTGGCGGCTATACAACAATTTTCAGAAGGATGCTCGATCATCCATTGATCACGGTCGAGATGGAGATTGATGCGCTTCCGCGAATTCAGTTCCATGATGAGAAAGGCATGGTTTCCTTTGATGGGCACTCGAACATTCACCTAATTTATACGGGGGCGATCGATGAATTGTTCGAATGTCGGTTTGGCCCGTTGCCCTACCGATCTCTCTTCTTTGAATGGGAGACGCATAATCAGGACAGTTATCAGGAAACGGCGATCGTCGCGCATCCGAAGGATGCGGATTTTACGCGGATTACCGAGTTTACCAAGCTTCCAATCCAGCATGTTCCGGGTAAAACGGTTATTGCGAAGGAATATTCGTTCGCTTACGACAAGCACGCGGAGAAAGGTAATGAACCTTACTATCCGATTGGCGGACCGGTGAACAACGAATTGCGCGATCGATACCTTCAATTGGCGAAGCAATACCGCAATTTGACGACTGTCGGCAGACTGGCCGATTACAAGTATTACAACATGGAAGACGTTGTAAGACGCGCGTTGGATGTCGCGGTGAAATTGAAAAGTGAACTTCGATGAGTTTCATTCCTAGCAGCCTGCTGCGGGGGAAGTCATCCAAAGAAATGAGGAAATATAAATATGAACGTCATGTTCGTAACTAGCGAAACGTACGCCAAGTATGCATTGGTAATGCTGCAATCCTTGTATGAGAATAACCGGGATGAGCATATTCATGTTTATATTGTATCATCGGAACCTTTAGGTGAGACTGTCTCGGCTTTTGAAGAGCAAGCCAAGAACTTTAATAATAAGGCCCATTTTATTGAAGTCGACGAACAAAGATTTGAAGCCATGACATTTTCAAACGGAGTGCCACGATCTACTCTATTTAAACTGCTGGTTACCGACATTTTAACGGAAACCATTGACAGGCTTCTGGTAATCGATCTTGATATCATAATTGCCAAGTCGATCCGTGAGTTTTATTATGCAGATTTTGAAGGGAATTCGGCAATTGCCTGCGAGGTAGTAGAGGAGCTGCTAAATAAATCCCTGTATCGGTCTGCCAAAAGGGAAAATCGGCATGCGAACATTCCTCAATCAGAACATCGATTCAATTGCGGTGTTATCTTGTATAACATGGAGAAATTGAGAGAGGATAAGTTTACTTTCGAAGATCTTCAGCTTGCTTTCCAGCGTATGGGGAATTGCTCCTACCAGCCGGACGAAATGTTGTTTAACGCAATTTACTTTCACAAGACTAAACGCGTGAGTCCGTTGTATTACAATTTATCTGTAAACTCTTGGAGGTACTTTTCCCAACTCCCCGAATCCGAGGATCCATACTTCGGCAGTATCGTCCATTATTATGGGGGACATAAACCATGGAGCGACTATGTATTTAGAGAAAGAAGCGAACTGGACGATTTATGGTGGAACTATGCCAAACGTACACCGTACCTAACTCAGTTCGAAAAAGAGTTTGGCGTAATCGATAAGAAAAAGTTGTCCCAATTGGTTAATGGATTAAGGAGCAATAATAGGGTTTTAGTCATTTGGAAAGCTATAGCTCCCGGGTTGCTTGAAAGCTATTTGAAAACAAAGGGATATCAAAATATTGCGATTTATGGTTGTAATACGATCCAGGATTTGCTTTGTTACGAATTTAAAAATAGTGAGCAGATCAAGGTGAAATATCTTATAGATCCTTTCAATCATGGTAGAAAATTCGATCTGGAGATCCAAAAAAGCAGCGAGTGTACCTTTGCAGATATTGACGCAATTATAGTAGCGGACTTTTACCAGTACGAAACAATTAATTCTTTACAAAACGTTCCTGTACCGGTGTTGGCTTTTGACGAGATTATGGAAGAATTATTTCCGGAAGATTTTTATGCTCCGGGTGTATAACTTGGCAGGAAATCGGATTCCGACGGGGGCGTCTTATGGATATCTTGGTCTGCAGCAGTAAGAAATTTTTTAAATACCTTGTGGTCATGCTTGCATCTTTATATGAAAACAATCAGGACAGCAACCTGATGGTGCATGTCATGCATTCGGAATTGGATACGGTTGATCTGAACTTGCTGAAGACGCAAGCGGCGGAATATAACAACGAGATCAATCCGATTGAAATTAAAGCGGAACAATTTGAGAAGCTCCCAACCAGGCAACACTGGCCTGCGGTTCTATATTTCCGCTTATTGGCTGCAGATCTACTGCCCGATGCGGTTGAACGTGTTTTATCGCTAGATATTGATATTATTGTGCGAAAATCTTTGCGCGCGTTGTATGAGACAAAATTGGAGAATTGCTATATTGCGGCATGCGAAGACACACTTAATACGACTCGTTACAAAAAACGTTTACAGATGCCGCTGGACAGTACCTATTTTAACGCTGGCGTGATGCTGCTACATTTACGTAAATTGAGGGAGGACAACATTGGCTTAGGTACCTTTATGAGGGTATCTGAAGAACAGGGGCCTCATCTTACCATTCCGGATCAAGATTTGCTGAATTTAGTGCTTGCGGCCAATATCCAATTGCTTGATCCGAGTTGTTATAACTGCTCCCCATCGTTGTTTGAGCAATTATATAGCAGCAATATGAGTCCGACAGACCCCTTCGCAACGATCATTCACTATCTCCGACCAGACTGTAAACCATGGAATACTCACGTGGGTTACATAGGATCCGATATTGGGGATTTATGGTGGAAATATGCGAAGCAGACTCCTTTTTATAAGCAACTGAAGGATGATTTTGAAGGTCGGATCTCCGGCGTGCTTATTAAAGAGAATTTGGCGCTTAAAACCTATTACGACATCGCTCTTAGATGGCTGCAGGCTGAGAATCGGCAAAAAAAGCTTGAAGATTTTTTTCTGGGGAAACATATTCAAACAATTGCTATATATGGACTGAATGCCTTTCAAGAAATATTGTGTCGCGACTTGGAAGGCACCCGATTGCAGGTGAAATATCTCATCGATAGCTATGCAAAGGGATATGCTTTTGGATATGAGATAAGGAACGGGTCCCATTTTGGGGATGTCGATGCTATTGTAGTAGCCGCCTCTGCTCATTTTCGCGAGATTAGGTCAGGATTGGATAATACTTGCCCTGTTTTGTCTTTGGACGAAGTGATCGCAGCTATTGATAAGATATAACATGATTGGGGATTAATCAAACAAGGTGGAAGGAAGATATTCATGAATTCAATCATTAGACAGGATCTTGACCGGATATTTCATGGTCTCACTGAAGAAGAGCGCAAGAAATTTGACAACAGCACGATTTTGCTAACAGGATGCGCCGGATTTCTTGGATTTTACTTTATGAATTTCTTTACTCATTATGCATCCGAACTAAATATCAAGAAAATTATCGGTCTCGACAACTTCATTGTTGGGTATCCTAATTGGCTCAAACGCATGGAAGAGTCAGGAAATATTGAATTGCATAAGTTCGACATTATCACCGATGATATCGCGCAAGTTCCTGGAGCGGAAACAGCGACATATATTTACCATATGGCATCGATAGCTTCACCAACTTTCTATAGAAAGTTTCCGATCGAAACTCTTGATGCGAATATTTGGGGCTTGCGCAAGTTACTTGACTTCTACAAGGATCGTCCGATCGGAAACCTCGCGTTCTTCTCAAGCAGCGAGATTTACGGCGATCCGACACCGGAGAATATTCCGACGCCAGAAAGCTACTGGGGTAATGTATCGCCGCTAGGACCGCGCGCATGCTACGACGAATCAAAGCGTTTCGGAGAAACGATATGTTATTTGTACAATGGGCAATATAACATGCCGATTTCGATTATTCGTCCCTTTAACAATTATGGTCCGGGCATGCGCTTGAACGATAGACGTGTCCCTGCGGATTTTGCTAAGGCCATTGTAGAGAATAAGGACATTGTCATGTTCTCCGACGGTACGCCGACAAGAACTTTCTGTTATATTACTGATGCGATTACGGGGTATCTGAAAGCACTGGTTTATAAGCCGTTCGATTTCTTTAACATCGGAATCGACAAGCCGGAAATTTCGGTTCGACAATTGGCTGAAATCTATCAGCAGGCAGGTGCAGAGATCTTCGGTTATAAGGGACAAGTGTTATTCCAGGCTTCGAATGAGAAAGATTATTTGACGAATAATCCGAACCGTCGTTGCCCGGATATTCGAAAGGCTAGAGAATTACTTGGTTATCAGCCGCAAGTAATGGTAGAGGAAGGTGTTCGTTTCTTCTTGCAGTACATTAAAGAAAGTGATTCGAAAGAATTAGAGTGGGTTTAATTTGTAAATAGTAATTGGAAGTCGGTCCCAAAAACACCTCAATTTTGGGGTGTTTTTTCACTTAAGTTCAAGCAGAATGATGTCGATAATAATAGTGGAGTTTGAATTGTTTATGAGGTTTGGACAGGCGCTCATTCGATTGTTCTTCCAGATTGAAAGTTGAGGTGTTAGTGTGGCTTTAAACAATGTGAATACAATTTCGATTATCACGGCTACATTTAATAGCGAACGATATATCGAACAGACGATACTGAGCGTAGTACAGCAAACTAGCTATAGCAATATTGAATACATAATTGTCGATGGAGCCTCAACCGATAGCACAATGGAGATTGTGAATAAATATAGAGACGCCATTCATCAGATTATATCCGAACCTGATAAGGGGATTTATGACGCGTTCAATAAAGGGATTCAAGCAGCAACGGGGGATGCTATCTATTTCCTGAATTCGGATGACTATTTGACGGATAACTCGGTTATCAAAGACGTACTTGAACAATTTTCCTCCGACCTATCTCTTAAAGCTGTTTATGGAGATGTTATTTGCGTTAATGAAACGAATGGATTTAGGAAGCCTATGGGCCGTAGAACGACGCTTGATGATTTGCGATTGGCGCGTATGTTGCCTCATCAAGGCCTATTTGTCCGAAAAAATGTATTTGATGAATTTGGTCTATTTGATCTTTCATATAAAATCGTAAGTGATTTCGATGCAACGATTAAAATGTTTAAGAAATACGAGTCGCATTGTTTATATATAAATCGTGCTATTGCAATCTATAGGTTTGGTGGACCGTCGAGTAATCTTGTGCATCGAAATAAGATGCAAAACGAGTTTGTCCAGATTTGCGAGAAGCATTTTGGTCGTAGTTTGGTTCAGCCGCTTAGCATAGCGGAATCGAATATTGATTACTATAAGAGATGGTTGGAAACGCTTCTATTGAAAAACGCGCCAATCTCAGCGATTGTTCGACAAAAAGGAATTACCAATGCTGTGATTGTCGGAACTGTCGAAATGTCGCTTTATGTGCTATATGATTTGCAGAAAGCAGGCATTCAGGTTCATGCTTTCCTTGACAATGACAGTAGAAGTCATGGAATGAAGATAGATAGTATCATGGTGTATCCCGTGGAATGGCTCGCGGATAGAGCCGCTCAATATGATGCCATTATTTTAGCATTCGAGGGAAACCATGATGATGGGATTCGTAGACAAATACATGATCTCCTCGGCGAGTCCGCACCTCAAATTTTTTCGTGGAGACAAATGGTTATGTGGAATGTAGAGCGAGATGCCGATAAATAACATGTGATCAATAAGCTTATTAAACGAGGGATACCATATGGCAGCGAGACGACGTAAAGCACTTATTACAGGAGTAACCGGGCAAGATGGCGCATATTTAGCAGAGTTTCTTCTTGCGAAGGATTATGAAGTGCATGGTATCAAACGGCGCTCCTCTTCATTCAATACGGAGCGAATCGATCATCTCTACCAAGATCCTCACGAAGAGAATGTGAATTTCTTTCTTCATTATGGAGATATGACCGATTCAACGAATTTGATTCGAATCGTCCAAGAAGTACAGCCTGATGAAATCTATAATCTGGCAGCACAAAGCCATGTTCATGTTTCTTTTGATACGCCAGAATATACAGCTAATGCAGACGGGATTGGGACGTTACGGCTTTTGGAAGCCATCCGAATTCTTGGATTAGCAGATAAGGTGAAATTCTATCAGGCGTCGACTAGTGAGTTATATGGCAAAGTACAAGAAATTCCGCAAACCGAAACGACGCCCTTCTATCCTCGGAGTCCATACGCTGCCGCTAAGCTGTACTCCTACTGGGCAACGGTGAATTATAGAGAAGCGTATAATATGTTTGCGTGCAATGGCATTTTGTTCAATCATGAATCCCCAGTACGTGGCGAGACATTTGTTACGCGAAAAATTACACGCGCTGTTGCGAGAATAAAGCACGGGATTCAAGATCAATTATACTTAGGTAATTTGGATGCGAAGCGGGACTGGGGATTTGCTGGTGACTATGTTGAAGCAATGTGGCTTATTCTCCAGCATTCAGAGCCTGAGGATTTTGTTATTGCTACGGGTGAAACACATAGTGTGAGAGAATTTACAGAGTTATCGTTTCAGGAAGCGGGAATCTCTATCGAGTGGCAGGGCAAAGGGGTCAACGAGATTGGTGTTGAACCAGCGACAGGGAAGGTTCTCGTACGCGTCGATCCTAAATATTTTAGACCAACTGAAGTTGACTTGCTGATTGGAGATCCAGGGAAGGCTAAGAAGCTACTTGGCTGGGAACCGAAGAAGACGTTTCGCGAGCTGATTCAATTGATGGTACGAGAAGATCTGTTAAAGGTTCAGCGCGAGCAACGTACACTTAAGTTCTCGCAAGGAGGTCAGTATGAAACATAGTCAGATGTATGAGTTGATCAGAGAAAAAGAGATCATCGTTTTTGGAACGGGCGAGGTAGCGGCTAATCTAATAAACGAAACGGGTGTATCGGCTGTACTCGTTCTTGATAACAATCCAAAGAAGTGGGGAGAGACGTTTTTCGGCATCGAGATCGGTAACCCCAGCGAGATACTTCCTCATTTAACTTCTAATCAAGTAATCGTCATAGCAACTAGCTTAACGTATTATTTTGAAATCGCAGATCAACTCAATCGCTATGGGCTTAAGGAATATAGCGACTATTTCGATAGCGCGTTTTTTACGATATGCAATTCGACGGACAGAGTGTCGGCTGAACAAATCCAATATCCTAAAATAATTAATTATCCAGTAACCAATAAGTGTAATTATCGTTGCGCGATGTGTAATGTTTGGAAGCCGGAATATGCAGCGCACAAGGATCTTACCCCTGCTGAAATACTCACTGTTTTCCAACAACCGTTGTTTCAGAAGCTCGAATTTGTTGGAATCAGTGGTGGAGAACCGTTTGTTCGCAAAGATATTGTGGAAGTAATTGAGAACATCGTAAGTGCTTTACCGAATTTAAAAGGTATATCTATTATAAGTAATGCAAGTTTGGAGTTAATGTGTGAGAAAGTTGATCAAATCAAGGGTTTTCTTGGACAGAAAAATATAATGTTCACGCTACAGATATCAATTGATGGCGTTGATGAGTATCACGATTCAAATCGTGGTGTTAAAGGTGCGTTTCAGCGTACTGTTCGGAATTTTTATGAACTGAATCGCAAAGGCTTTGTTAGCGAAATCAGTACAACGATAACAAAACGAAATTATGCAAAATTGTGGGAGATGTATGAATTCGCTAGAGAAAATAATGTATATATTCGATTTCGGTTGGCTAGTTTAATTGAACGATTATACAATCAAGATTTAGTAGAGAATTATACATTTGATAAATATGAGCGTTTAATTATTATTAAGTTTCTTGAGAATATTGTATATTATTACGAAAAAAATCCATCGAAAAAAATTTTTTATAAGTCATTAATTGGTCAATTGCAAGGGGAAAAACGTAAGGCTGGCTGCAGCTGGAAAACATCGGAAGGCTTGTCGATGGATCCATATGGAAACTTAGCTTTCTGTTTCCCTAAAAGCCCTCAGATAACAAAGTTAGATCCAAGTCAGGAGTATGATATCGAGCTCTTGCACCAAAATCAACATTTGTTGGAACGCACACTCAATCATTGTGACAATTGCACCCATGATTATGTCGGATCTATTGGGGGAGAGGGCGTTCAATTATTATACGAGCCGATTCGATTTGAAAGGGATAACTACGTAGAGAATTCTAACATTCTTGAACAATATAAGTCGGTTCAAGCGAGGTCTGCTGGTGATCCGGTACAAGTTGTTTCAAAAGTATCCATTCTAGGCTGGTATGGAACTGAAACGCTAGGTGACAAAGCGATCGTTGCGGGTATTGTTATGAATCTACTTAGCAATGGTATCAAAGAAGAAAATATTACGCTAATTTCTTTACACCCTACGCTATCTGAATTAACAATGCTTGAGCTGAATTACAGTAAAATACGAGTTGTAAATACGTATTTGGCCAAACATGACGTGGATTTTATTCAATCACAGGATGTATTTATTTTTGGTGGCGGTCCACTTTGTGATGTTGAACCTTTAATTGATATGGCTAGCATTTTTATTAAAGCAAAGGAGTATGGCAAGAGAACGGAGATTTATGGAAGCGGCATTGGTCCTCTGAATGTATCAAGGTACCAAGATGCGCTCGGCCTCTTGTTAAATCACACGGATAAGATCAGCTTGCGGGATCAGCGTTCGTATGATAAATTTTCGAAGATTATTCCGGAGCTGCAACGCTTTAATGAAATCGGATGTTTCATTGATCCAGCGACTAGATATATACAAGAATTGATCGGCCAAGGGGATAATCCGCTTCCAGAAGATGAGTACGTTTTGTTTAGCTTCCGTAAGTGGCCGTATATGTATGCCGAGGGATTAACCAAGGAACAGTATCAACAAAAAGAACAGAAGTATGAGCAATCGATGATTGACCTTATTAATAAAACGATTGAAAAAGGGTATAAGGTAGTCCTATTCCCGATGCACACCTATTGTATTGGTGATGATGATCGTGAATATTATTACCACATATTGTCTCGAATTCAGTTGAGAGATCGAGTTGTACTCATTAAAGACGACATCATACCGGCCGAGTCTATTAATTATTTTAAGAATGCCAAGTTCGCGGTTTGCTTGCGGTTCCATTCGGTTGTTTTTGCTGTCACTTGCAACACGCCTTGCATTGCAATTGACTATCATTATGGTAAAGGAAAAGTAAGTGGATTCATGGAATCGGTGGGGCTATCATCCATGGTATATGATTTCGATGAATTCACCGAAAACGAAGCGGATTCAATGCTTGACCAAGTAAATCGAGCTGATGTGAATTGGGGACGTGTAAATGAATACATTCAAACACAAAATGAAAAAATGTATTCGTACATGGAGTATAAGACGCTATGAAGCATACTGACCAGCAAATCTTACACATCAATACAGAGGATTTACGCGGTGGTGCAGCTAAAGTAGCTTGGCGACTGATGAATTGGCAGAATGAGTCTATTCATCGCGCTAATATGCTCGTTGGCTATAAAGATAGCCGTTCGTCCAGTGTATATCCTTTTTATTTAGAAGCGGATAGGAATAATCCGGATGGCGGATATCTAGACTATCACTTTAGTGGAAGTAACCATATACACGAGCATCCATCTTTTCAGCGTGCAGATGTTGTTCATCTTCATAATCTGCATGGAAACTTTTTTAATCCACATTCTTTAGTGACGCTCTCAAATGCGAGACCGACAATTTGGACGCTCCATGATATGCATGCTTTAACTGGGCATTGTGCATATGCCTATTCTTGTGACAAGTGGGAGAACGGGTGTGGAAATTGCCCGGATTTGAATACCTATCCAGCGATTACTCATGATCGAACAAGAGAAATGTGGCTGGACAAGAAAGAGATCTACGAACATTCGCAGCTGCTTATTGTTACTCCTTCCGTCTGGTTGAAAAAAATGGTTGAGAAGAGTGAATTACTTAGCAGGTTTCCTGTTGAATTGGTGTTTAACGGGGTAGATACTCGCATTTTTTATCCTAGAGACAAGCGGAAGATGAGAGAAAAGTATGGATTGCCCCAAGATAAATTTATTGTTGGAAGTGTTGCTAATGGAGGGGTGATTAATAATGCAAGAAAAGGAGGATATTATATTAATGAAGTGCTTAAGCACTTTAAGGAAGAGAGACCATCACCGTTTTTCCTGAATATCGGTAATCTTAAAAGTGAAGCTTTACCGTATGAAGAAATACTTTGGAACTCGGGATATATAGATGATGAAGAAGTATTGGCTGAGTTGTATTCAGCGATGGATGCTTTTCTGTTCCCCTCGATAGCTGATAATTGTCCATTGGTGATTTCAGAAGCGCAAGCATGCGGTGTTCCAATTATCAGCTTTGCTTCAGGGGGGATACCGGATTTAATTGAGCATGATGTCGATGGTATTATGGTTCCTCCTGCAGATACGAATGGATTGATTGTTGCCATTCGAATGCTACAAGAAAACGTGGAGATTCAGCGAAAATTCGCGACTAATGCGCTGAAAAAGGCGCGTCTACAGTTCTCGCATGACGTCATTTCAAGTCAATATGAGCGATTGTACTCAGATATGCGGACAAGATTTAATGGGAGCTATTCAACCTCATATTGCGTAAATTATCCACGAGTACTCATCGTGCGACAAGAACAATCCGAAGCGGGATTTGATTACCCTGGAGAAATCATTGTTCATGCAGGCGAAGTGACGAAAGAATTTATTCTTGACAGCGCAGCCGATGTGGTTCTGTTCTCGAAGGGAATAATGAATTGCGATAGCGATATGTTAAAAACGCTACTTATCCATTACAAGAATCAAGAGGCTGTGTTTACTAAGGTAAATATACTCACTCGGAAAGGCAGTCGTTTTTATACCGGAGTATCGCCGATCATCGAGCAGGTTGATAATGAAATAATCATTGACACATCAATGAGCGATTGCATAATCTTCAACGCGACAACAGCTATAGATCACATAGATGATATAAGAAGTGGCAAGTCTATTCGAGTACGTCACGTAGCAGGATTGAATGGTTCAGAAGTAACAATGGCATTAGATGAATTCATTGCTTTCAAGTTAGGCAGAACGTTTAATCAGTTATTTGTTTATGGTAGCGGTCAGCATACTGTAGATCTGCTTTCTGAGATTGGGGAGCATAATCTGCCATATACAGCGGTTATAGATCAATCACAAATTTCTAAAGTTTCTGAATGGTTAGCTGATCCTCAAAATAAAGTGCTGATTTCGTCAATTGCATATGAGGAAGAAATATATAGTCAACTTACTAAAATTGTTTCTCGAGATCAGTTAATTCGATTCTATGGTGTCTGTGGGTTGTAAAGAGATTCGACATAAGGAACGTAAGATTAGGTCGAGGTGAAGAAATAATGAATATAGATGCTCGAATTTTTGTTGCTGGTCACCGAGGTCTTGTTGGTTCCGCAATTGCTAGAAAATTGCGATCCCTAGGTTACACGAATCTTATCTTACGTTCCAGCTCGGAGTTGGATCTGAGAGATATGGTTCAAGTGGTTAAGTTTTTTCAAGCGGAGCGACCGGAGTATGTATTTCTTTCCGCTGCCAAAGTAGGCGGAATACTTGCTAATTCGATATATCCTGCGGAGTTTATTCGTGATAATCTAGCCATTCAGACGAATGTCATTCATAGTTCATACTTGAACAATGTGAGCAAACTCCTGTTTCTAGGAAGTTCATGTATTTATCCTAAGCATGCACCGCAACCAATGAAAGAAGAGTATTTATTGAGCGGTTATTTAGAGCCGACCAACGAGGCGTATGCCATTGCTAAAATAGCGGGTTTGAAAATGTGCGAGTCCTATAACCGTCAATATGGAACGGACTATGTGTCAGTTATGCCGACGAATATTTATGGTTACGAAGATAATTTCGATTTGCAAACTTCGCATGTGCTTCCGGCATTAATTCGTAAATTTGCCAATGCTAAGCGGAATAATCAAGCGACAGTTGAGCTATGGGGAACTGGAACACCTCGCAGAGAGTTTTTATTCGCAGATGATCTAGCCGATGCATGCGTTTATTTGATGAATCAACAAGATTCACGTAGTTATGGATTAATCAACATCGGCACTGGCCTGGATATTACGATTTTTGAATTAGCGCAATTGATTAGGGAGATTGTTGGATATACGGGGAAGATTATATTCGATTCTACTAAGCCAGACGGAACCCCAAGAAAGCTGCTAGATGTATCCAAGCTTACGGCTATAGGTTGGACAGCGGCTACGTCATTACGTGAAGGTATTAAGCAAACTTACGACTGGTATTCTAACGAATATCAAGAGCAACTAGCAACCGAATCATGAAGATCGTATTATTATCCGGAGGTTCCGGTAAACGTCTGTGGCCGTTATCTAGCGATGCAAGATCGAAACAATTTCTGAAAATTTTAAAGAATGAACATGGACAGTATGAATCCATGCTTCAGCGAGTATGGAGACAGCTGCAGGGAGCAGGTCTTAGTTCTGATGTTCACATCGTTGCTAGCGCTTCGCATATAGAGATCATCAAGCAACAACTTGGCGATCAGATATCTGTGATTGTAGAGCCTGAGAGAAGAGATACCTTTCCGGCTATTGCACTATCTTGTTTGTACCTTCGAGATAAATTATCGGTTTCGGATGATGAAGTGATTTGCGTGCTCCCGGTCGATCCTTTTGTTGAAAACAGCTATTTCAGTAAAATAACTGAATTTCAGTATACGTTGAATTTAACTTCTGCTGATTTAGCGTTGATGGGTACACCGCCAACTTACCCTTCTGCGAAATATGGCTATATTATTCCAGCGCAGCTCCCGAACATGCAAAATGAGTACGTACCGGTCAGTGCTTTTTATGAAAAGCCGACGGAACAAGAAGCGGAGAAGCTTATTGCAACGAATGCGCTCTGGAATTGCGGTGTATTTGCGTTTAAACTTTCGTATATTCGACAGGTTATGATTCAACGTGGATTGCCATTATCTTTTGATGAGTTAGAACAAACATATGATCAATTAGAGAAGGTAAGTTTTGATATTGCGGTAGTGGAGAAAGTCACTAATGTGATAGCGATTACTTACAATGGCTATTGGAAGGATCTTGGAACTTGGAATACGCTCACTGAGGAGATTGGTGAAAGCGTGATCGGCAAAGGAGTTCTGAGTGAGGAAAGTCATAATACGCACATTGTCAATGAACTGAATATTCCGGTGTTCGTCCTAAATGTGTCGAATGTAGTTGTAGCGGCAGGGCATGAGGGCATTCTTGTGACAGACAAGCCAACAAGTCCGCGACTTAAGGAGTTAATGCAGGGCTTTGAACAACTGGTGATGTATGAAGAGCGTCATTGGGGAAGCTATAGTGTATTGGACTATTTCGACAAGGATGATACGAGAACAATAATAAAACGAATTAAAGTATTTAAGAATGCGGTCTGGCAGAGTGCTACTGGTGGAAGTGAAATCCACAATATCACGATACTAAGGGGAGAAGGGGGTTTCTCATCTTCAGCAAGGAACGCAGCGTACAAGAGTGGAGAGACGGTTTCGATTGTAACAAATCAAGAATACAGTCTATCTGCATATGAACATGAATTGGAGTTTATTCTTGTTCAAAGTAGTGAAGTTTAGTTCATTCGGTCGGAGGAGTTTAAAATGTCGAATTCATTTTTTAAGAGATTATTTGGTGCTGGTTTGAACTACGAAAAACGTAAGAGAGAAGAGCAAATACGCATTGAAAAAAGCATTTCTGCGACACCACCGAATGTAACTAAGAATATAGGTGCTCATTGTTCAATAAATAGAGAAGTACAGATTTACAAAGAAAGTGTAGTAATTGGTGATTACACTTATATTAATGGGGGAAAGATATTCTATGCAAAAATAGGGAAATTTTGTTCAATTGCATATGGTGTTTATATAGGCAGTGGTGAGCATTTTACTGATACAGTAACCACTTTTCCTATTAAAAATAAAGTGGGGGGGATTAGTGGATATATTGATTTCCCAGAACAAAAAGATACTATTATTGGTAACGATGTATGGATTGGTAATAATGTTTGTATAAAGCAAGGAGTAGTTATTGGAGATGGAGCAATAATTGCTTCAGGGGCTGTAGTAACAAAGGATGTTGAACCGTATGCAATAGTAGGCGGAGTTCCTGCTAAACTAATTAAGAAAAGGTTTACTCAAGACATTATTGAACAATTACTTATTATTAAGTGGTGGGACTGGGATGTTGAAACAATCCGAGAAGCCGCACTTGATAATGAATTTGATGATATACAGAGTTTTGTGAATAAATACAAGGTAAGACATGAGAACTAATATACTATTATTTTGGAGCGGGGTAGTTTTATTGACAGAAGATAAAATCTTAACTTGTCCAGCTTGTAATGACAAGACTACTTGGAAATGTATTCTAGAATCCAAAGGTGCAAGAAGCAATATATATTATTGTTTAGGCTGTGAGATGCGTAGATTATATCCTCAGCCAACCTTAGATATTTTACAAGGGATGTATCAAAATTTAGCGCAATCCTATTCGGTAGAAAAAGCTCAATTAAGCGATAAATCTGTAGATTACTACGATGAGCTTATTAAGAAATATAATAAAAACAACGATTCAAAACATTTGTTAGATATTGGTGCTGGCTTAGGATACTATTCTGAAAGTTTTGCTAAGCTAAATTATATCGTTACTTATTGTGATGCTGATAAAATTTCCTCTGAATTTGCCATTGAAAATCATAAACATATTAATCGTTTTGTTACGATAGATTTTGATAGTTATTTATCAACATCAGACGACAAGTTCGATGTAATATTTTGCAGGCACGTAATCGAACATATTTTTGAGCCAGATAAATTTATTCAGGGGTTAACGAACTTATTAAAAGAAGATGGAATACTAATTTTAGAAACTGATAATAATGATTCAACAGAATTATTAGACCATGAAGAAGTAGTAACCTACTGGGGCAACCATTATTTGAAAAACTTCAAGATCGGAGATATTACCGAACTTAAAAAATTAAAAGTTACCGCTATTGGTGAAAAACAAACACATTGGTGGGCTTTTAGAAAAGCTAATTTAAAGATGCTCTTAGAGCACAATGGCTATGATACGCTTTTATTAAAAGATTATAAGTTAGGCGATGAATACCTGTGGCCGAACGTAACACCAATAACTAGCGTAGATAATCAATCTAAAGAGGGCGCAGGCATTCTGATAATAGCTTCAAGGAAATAAGTTAATGTCGACTTCGAATAGCCTAAGCGCCTTCAAGAAAATCCGTTACAACATTAGATGTGAGGGACAACTTTGGAGGTGTTTTTACGTGGCAACAAGGGTATTGCGTAAACGTAAATCGGCCTGCATTTTCAGTATCCCAATATTCCTTTCTCGATTCCCGGCAATGTCGGAGGAGGACATACTGAATATTTCGGTGCGCCAGAGCCGCTCGGTTAATCTGTAAGAGCCACCGTGTTAAAGTAATAGAAGCCACTAAGTTAATGGAAAGAGCCACCCCGAGCGAGATGGCTCCGGAAGCGGTGATCACGATCACCACCACCGCCAATTATATCCCCGGACCTCCGTCATCGTATATGAAAAATCGCAGTCCTACTTCCGACAACGGAAGAAAGCGGCGACAGGCAATAACGTAAGCGGCGGAGGCAAGGTGAAGCGTTCAAAGAAGCGCGCTCCTGAACAGCAAACGATGTTCGTGGAAGCGCAAGACGAATTGTTAGAAGCAGCACCTCCCGTAGCACAAGCGGTTGCGGATCGAAGGCGGTTGAAACGATCGAGCCTGTTTCTGAAGGGCATCAGCTAGCGTCGGCAGAATCGGTAACACCAGCGTAATAATTTTACAAATACAATTAATCAGGGATTGATGAGGTGCTAAGGTGTGGACGTGAATGAAATAAATCGTTTCTTTAAGATGTCTCAGGAGGTTTATGCCAATTTGGCGGACCCCATATCTAAAGCAATTTTTTTGGCTCGAATGAACTATAATATATCAAAAAGTACTAATTACATACTTGATATGGTTTCTATGAATCCAAGGTTGAAAGAAAAGGAATATCAAAAACTAAAGTCGTTAATTGAACGGTTAAGGAGAATAGACAATCAACTTGATGCACGATTGATCATATATGGCGCGGGGCGGTATGGAGAGACATTAAAATCTAAACTTAGTGAATTCGAGTGGTATGCTTTTTGTGACAAAGATACTAATAAGCATGGAACTATGTACTGTAATCTGCCGGTTATTTCACCTGAGGAATTGGTGCTCAATCATAAGAGCGATTATATTGTGATAAGTTCTCCTCAGATATATGAAGAGGTGAATACGTATTTACTGATGTTAGGGTTTTCCGCTGATCAAATTATTTATGAACATTTACCTTTTGAGGATATTGACAATCAGTACTTTGAAGCTTCAATAGTAACTCCTCAACCCAATGAAGTATTTATTGATGCAGGCTGTTACGATTGTGAAACATCATTACTTTTTAGAGAATGGTGTGGAGGGGACTACGATAAAATATATGCATTCGAGCCTGATACAATAAACTTTCAAAATTGTCAGTCTATCATAAAGCGAGAACAGATTCAAAATATGGAACTTTTGAATGCAGGTGTGTGGAGCAGTGATAATCGATTACAGTTTGATGATAGAGGAGATATGGCATCTTCGATTGATTCTAAAGGAACAAATTCAATTTATGTACGGAGCATAGATAGTGTGTTGCAGGGAGCACGAGCAACATTTATCAAAATGGATATTGAAGGTGCAGAGTTGGAAGCGCTAAAGGGGGCTAGTAAAACGATTGCTAAGTATCGCCCAAAATTAGCAATCTGTGTGTATCACAAGCCGGAAGATATGTTGTTAATTCAGTTATATTTACAAAGCATTGTGCCGGATTACCAGTTTTATATTAGGCACTATGGTGATTGGTATGAAACAATACTGTATGCTGTTTAATCACTTCGGAATCATATCCCTGTAACTTGCTGCGAGTTTGAAGACCATTAACCATGTAATTTGTTTAGATATAAAGGTTTCTGATGCCCGGATTATTACAGTTGTGTGATAGAGTTAGCTACGAAGTGAGGTTTATTTCCTTGTCTACAGGAGAATGGAATTCGTTTGATGACACCGCTTACAAAAAAATATTGACACCAATCTTTACCTGATGTTATATTCGAATTGTGGGCTGGGTACTGGTGCCTATGTCTAACGTCATTTGAATATGAAGGGAATGTTTAACACATGCAAGGTAAAGTAAAATGGTTCAACGCAGAAAAAGGTTACGGTTTCATTGAAACAGAGCAAGGTGGCGACGTGTTCGTTCACTTCTCGGCTATTCAAATGGACGGTTACAAAGCTCTTGAAGAAGGCCAAGAGGTCGAGTTCGACATCGTGCAAGGCGCACGCGGTCCTCAAGCAGCTAACGTTACCAAATCGTAATCATACCGGCGCAATCGCCGAACTCACATACAAACAACGCAGCGCTTCCCTGGAGCAATCCAGGGTTTTTTCTTTCCGCAAAATTCGTTTGCAGGCAATAAGTTAAGTTTTCAAAAAATTCAAAATTATTAACGGAATGTTTTGAAACGCCCATCTCAGATGTGATATTATAGAGGTAAGCAAAGGAGGAGTTGCCCCATGAAATACAACATTCGAGGTCAGCGTATGGAAGTCACAGAGGCTTTGAAAGAGTATGTCGAGAAGAAGCTGAGTCGTCTGGACAAGTATTTTGAAACACCTCCACAATCCGATGTTAACGTAACCCTAAGCGTTACGAAAGGCCATCAGGCCGTTGAGGTTACGATTCCCCTTCCAGGAGCAATGCTTCGCGCCGAAGAGAAGAGGGACGATATGTACGCTGCGATCGACTTCGTAGTGGACAAACTGGAAAGACAAATCCGCAAGCATAAAACCAAGATCAACCGCAAATTCCGCGAACCAGGCTCGGCGAGAGCTTTGTTCATAGAAGATTTTGGCGGCAGCAGCGTAACGACATTAGCCCGCGACGAGGACGAGGATATGGAGCTCGTCAGAACGAAGCGGTTTAATTTGAAGCCGATGGATGTCGAAGAAGCGATTCTGCAGATGAATCTTGTCGGCCACAATTTCTACGTGTTCGCGAATACCGAAACCAAGGAAGTAAACGTGGTCTACCGTCGCAATGACGGCAGATACGGATTAATCGAAGCGCAATAATTCATAACCAAACAAATCCAATCCAGCCTCGGCGACTCTGCCGGGGCTTTTCATTTTACCTCCGGCAGTCCGGATAAAACCCGAAGTACAATCCTCCCCTCCCCCTTTTCCATATGATGAAGAACGGAGCATACAACTGCTGATCTGGTAGTTATGCCAGCCAAGGAGGGGCGGTAATGGGAGGTTTTTGGCATGGTCGGAAAGTGCTGATTACGGGGCATACGGGTTTTGTGGGAAGTTGGCTGGCGCTGGCGCTGATCCGGCAAGGTGCGGTGGTAACCGGTTATGCGCTAAGAGCGGATACGGAACCAAGCTTGTATCGGTTGGGAGGAATCGGCGGAGCGCTCACCGACAATCACGGAGACGTTAGGAACTTGAGCGATTTGCAGAGAGCTGTTCTTGAAGCCGAATCGGAGGTTATTTTCCATCTGGCCGCTCAGCCTCTCGTTCGTCGTTCCTACGCTGACCCGGTCTCTACATTCGCGACGAATGTAATGGGTACGGTTAACTTGCTCGAATCTGTTCGGAACTGTCCATCGGCTCGGGCTGTTGTTGTAGCGACAACGGATAAGGTTTATGAGAATCGAGAGTGGATATGGGGCTACCGCGAAAATGAACGTCTTGGAGGCAAGGACCCCTACTCAGCTTCGAAGGCGTGTGCGGAACTGGCGGTTCGTACGTATTTGGAGGCGTATTTTTCAGAAGAGTGTTACCCGGAACATGGTGTGGCTGTTGCAACCGCGAGGGCGGGCAATATTGTTGGCGGAGGAGACTGGTCTGAGGATCGTCTCGTTCCGGATTGTCTGCAAGCTCTACAGCAAGGAAGCGAAATGACTCTGCGGCACCCGCATGCGACGCGGCCTTGGCAGCATGTGTTGGCGCCTGTAGAAGGGTATATGCGATTGGCGGAGTGTTTATACAAAGAGGGACCTGCGTACGGAGGGGCTTGGAACTTTGGGCCGGATGACCGCGATGTGCAGACGGTCGGCCATGTTGCGGAGCGGCTTCGGCAATTGTGGGGAGCGGGCGAGGGGCTTTTAAAGTTAAATATGGGGAAACCGGGTTGGCCGGAGGCTCAAGCCTTGAAGCTCGACAGCTCTAAAGCTGCCATTCGACTTGGCTGGCGTCCGCGTTGGGATCTGCACACGGCACTCCTCAAAACGGTAGAGTGGCACAAAGCCTATTTGCAAGGAGCAAACGTCGCTGAGCTATGCCTTCGCCAGATTGCCGAGTATGAGGAGGGGGAGGCGAGATGACGATTACACTGGGCTCGATTTGGCAAGTTCAATGGAAAGGGGAGCTGCGGGCGGCGATTGCTGTAACCGATAGCGACGACAGCGGTGAAGCACAGTTTATGATGCTGAAGCCTGAGGCGAACCCAAGTTGTGCAACTGAAACGGACATTGTTGCGGACAAAACCTACACGCTCCCCGAAGATCAGGTCGAGGGCTTCCTGGCCCAGGCGGAGAGCCGACTTCTCGAAGCAGTCCTCAGAAAACGAGTTCTGCTGGAGACGGCTCGCCACTATCGGGTGAAACACTCCCCGAAGAAGGTTTTTTCTCCTGGTCAAGCAATCTCCTATGGAGGTCGCTTCTTTGACGAACGCGAGGTGCTTAATCTAATCGATTCGTCGCTTGATTTCTGGTTGACCGGCGGCCGGTATGTAGAGCGCTTTGAAAAAGGGCTCGCCGACTATCTTGGAGTTCGGTATGCGCTTGTGACGAACTCCGGTTCCTCCGCCAATTTGCTGGCTTTTATGGCGCTAACCTCTCCGATGCTGAAGGATCGAAGAATTCGGAAAGGCGATGAGGTCATTACGGTTGCTGCTTCTTTTCCGACGACGGTGAACCCGATCGTGCAGTTTGGCGCTGTGCCCGTATTCGTCGATATCGACCCGGAAACCTACAATATCGACACTGCCCATCTGGAAACGGCGCTAAGCGCCCGAACTAAAGCGATCATGATCGCGCATACGCTGGGCAATCCGTTCGACTTGCAGCGCGTTCGTGCGTTTTGCGACAAGCATGGGCTGTGGCTGATTGAGGATAACTGCGATGCTCTGGGTTCAAAATATTTTTACGAAGGGCAATGGCGGCTGACGGGAACGATCGGCCATATCGGCACGTCCAGCTTTTATCCCCCTCATCACATCACGATGGGAGAGGGCGGAGCCGTGTACACAAACGATCCCCGGTTGAAAAGAGCTATCGAATCGTTCCGTGACTGGGGACGGGATTGTTGGTGCGCTTCCGGTAAGGACAATACGTGCAAACGGCGGTTTTCTCAGCAATTCGGCGAGCTCCCGGCAGGCTACGATCACAAGTACGTGTACACGCATTTCGGTTACAATCTCAAGATTACCGATATGCAGGCTGCCATCGGGTGCGCGCAATTGGAGAAGCTTCCGACCATTGTCGCTGCCAGACAAAGCAACTGGAGGATGCTGCACGAAGGCCTGCTCCCGTTGGCTAATCTGTTCCGTCTCCCGAAAGCGACAGAAAACTCCGATCCAAGCTGGTTCGGTTTTCTACTGACTGTAAGGGATAACGCGCCCTTCACCAGAGAGGAGATCGTTCGACACTTAGAAAGCAGGGGCATACAAACGCGCATGTTGTTCGCGGGAAATCTGTTGCGACAGCCCTTGTATGACGAGATGCGGGCCTCCGGGCAAGGGTATCGTGTCATTGGGGATTTGACCCATACGGACGAGGTCATGAATCGTTCTTTCTGGTTGGGGGTGTATCCGGGCTTGGGCACGGAGGAGATTCGGTATATGGTAGAGGAGATTAAGCGATTTGCGGTGTCGAAGGGAAGCGTTTGATGTCTGAGCCAGCACATGATATAATCCAATTAAATAAACATTCGGACGCGAAGCACGCGCCGTTCAACTTCTTTCTATGGAGTTGGGCGGCGTTTTGTTTTTACGATGCGTATGTCCCTCATGGCGTTATTATCGGTACTGCACTCCCTGACAAGGTGAGGTATAATAAAGGGACAAGTTGCATGAGTTCGGATATAAGTTTCATGAATGGGGAGGGGAAACGAAATGGATGAAACAAAGGAGATTCTGCTTGCTATTAAGCACAGCGTAGAAGTGATGGATGCCAAGATTACCAGGATGGAACGCGATGTTGCCGAACTGAAGACAACCACAGCCTCACTAAAATCGGATTCGGACGAACTAAAGAACGGCCAATTGAGGCAAATGCGTCTCCTCGAAACGTTATGTCTTCGTTCATTAGAGCAAGAAAACATCGTGCGAGACCTCCAGCTTAACAAGCCCTAATCCAATCCATCTCCACGCTGCCCGCCCGGGCAGCATTTTTTTATATCTAATGACTTCCGTTTCCAGCTGTCCTTTCTTGCTCCAATACCCCCAAACTGTTAAAATGTAAAGATATAGTTAGCCCGAGAGAGAGGGGTACATTCGATTATGATGGGACTTGTCAAAAAAATATTCGGAGATGCCAATGAACGTGAGGTGAAACGGCTTCTCAAAACCGTCGAGCGAATTAATGGACTTGAATCCTCCATTTCCTCGCTGAGCGACGATCAGCTTCGCGCGAAGACGGACGAGTTCCGTGGACGCATTGCCAAAGGCGAGTCCTTGGACGACATTCTTCCCGAAGCGTTCGCAGTCGTGAGGGAAGCGTCCAAACGCGTGCTTAACATGCGTCATTTCGACGTACAGCTCATCGGGGGCATGGTGCTTCACCAAGGCAAAATTGCGGAGATGAGAACCGGCGAAGGCAAGACGCTTGTCGGTACGCTCTCGGTTTATTTGAACGCGCTGCAGGGCGAAGGCGTTCATGTAATTACGGTCAACGACTATCTGGCCCAGCGCGACAGCGCTCAGATGGGACAGATCTATACATTCCTTGGCATGACGGTGGGTTGTAACCTTCATGGGCTTTCGCATGAGGAAAAACAGGAAGCTTATGCGTCCGATATCACTTACGGCACGAACAATGAGTTCGGCTTTGACTACTTGCGCGACAACATGGTTCTGTACAAGGAGCAGATGGTTCAGCGTCCGCTTCACTATTCCATCATCGACGAAGTCGACTCCATTCTCATCGACGAAGCGCGTACGCCGCTTATTATTTCCGGACAAGCGCAGAAGTCGACCGAGTTGTACTATGCGGCAGACCGGCTGGTCAGCAAGCTGACGGACACCGAAGACTTCACGGTCGATATTAAATTGCGCACGATTGCTCTTACCGAGACTGGCGTAACGAAGGTCGAGAAGGCCTTCAACATCGACAACCTGTTCTCGCACGAGCACGTGACGCTGAATCACCACGTCAATCAAGCGCTGCGCGCACGTTATATTATGAAGCGCGACGTCGATTACGTCGTTCAGGAAGACGAAGTCGTTATCGTCGACGAGTTCACCGGACGTCTGATGGCCGGCCGCCGCTACAGCGAAGGTCTGCACCAAGCGATCGAAGCGAAGGAGCAGCTCACCGTACAGAACGAGAGCATGACGCTCGCGACGATTACGTTCCAGAACTACTTCCGGATGTATCGCAAGCTGGCCGGCATGACCGGTACGGCTAAGACGGAGGAAGAGGAGTTCAAGCGCATTTACGGCCTTGAAGTCGTTCAAGTGCCTACGAACCGTCCAATGATCCGGAACGATATACCGGACGTCGTGTACAAGTCCGAGAACGGCAAGTACAAGTCGGTCGTCGAAGAGATCGTCAAACGTCACGCGACAGGTCAGCCAGTTCTTGTAGGCACCGTCTCGATCGAGAACTCCGAGCGCATCTCGGAGCTGCTCAAGAAGAAGGGCATAACCCACCAAGTGCTTAACGCCAAGTATCACGCAGAGGAAGCGGCGATCATCTCCAACGCGGGACAGTACGGCGGAGTCACGATCGCGACGAACATGGCCGGCCGCGGTACGGATATCCTGCTGGGCGAAGGCGTTGCCGAGAAGGGCGGCCTGCACATTATCGGTACGGAGCGCCATGAGTCTCGCCGGATCGATAACCAGCTGCGCGGCCGCGCAGGACGTCAAGGCGACCCGGGCTCCTCGCAATTCTATCTGTCGATGCAGGACGAATTGATGAGACGGTTCGGCGCCGACAACATTATGGGGATGATGGAACGCCTCGGCTTTGACGAGGAATCCCCGATCGAGAGCAAGCTGATCTCGCGTGCGATTGAATCGGCTCAGAAGCGGGTTGAGGGCAGCAACTTCGACACTCGCCGTATCGTCCTGCAGTACGATGACGTAATTAACCTGCAGCGGGAGAAAATTTACGGAGACCGTCGCGCGATTCTTAATGCGGAGAACATCCGCGATATCGTCTCCGGCATGATTCGTTCCGTTATCGCGAAATCGGTCGAGAATCATTGTCCCGACAGCGATGTCCCGGAAGATTGGGATATGGACGGATTGGTCGCTTACGCACATTCCCATTACCTGCCGGAAGATCGCCTGACGAAGGACGATCTGTGGGGCAAGGAAAAGGACGAGATGATTGAACTGATCGTCGGTCTGGTCGACAAGCTCTACGACGAACGTGAAGAGTCGATCGGCGTAGAGACGATGCGCGAGTTCGAGAAGGTCGTCGTTCTTCGCGCCGTAGACAGCAAATGGATGGATCATATCGATTCCATGGACCATCTGCGCCAAGGCATTCATCTGCGCGCTTATGGCGGCAACGATCCGCTCAGAGAATATCAGTTCGAAGGTCATAACATGTTCCTCGCCATGGTCGAACGGATCGAGGAAGAAGTTACGCTGTATATTACGAAGGCGCAAGTTCAGGCCGCACCGAAGCGCGAAGCGGTTGCCGAGGGCCAAGCCGTGGACACGAAGGCGGAAGAGGGACCGAAGAAGCCGAAAACTCGCAGCGCCAGCGTCGTCGGTCGCAACGATCCGTGCCCGTGCGGCAGCGGAAAGAAATACAAAATGTGCCATGGTCGCATAGAATAGAGAGCTACCCGATGCTGCCGTCCTGCGCCTAGAAGGCGGGGCGGCAGCGTCGCGCAGGGCCTAAGATTTCAACGAGGTGATGCAACGATGTTCGAGTT
>PJUD01000184.1_pt1 | contig 57275 bp, 28 predicted proteins | sample 1512341 | NCBI WGS metagenome assembly PJUD01 (sample SAMN08177675, study PRJNA422409) | Feces metagenome, whole genome shotgun sequencing project. | isolation source: Chicken feces (3) enriched on wood chips: beechwood xylan treatment | host: Gallus gallus | place: USA: Madison | collected 2015-01-15 | reverse complement strand
GCAGCTATGAGCTTACGTATCGAGTTGCGGATTTAAGCGGTAACGAAGCGGAAGCCATTCGGACGGTGCGCGTGGTTTCGAACGCCTTGGCGGATTTGTCTGTTGATGTTAGCGGGTTGCAGCCTGTATTTGATCCGGCAATCGAATTATATTCGATGCAAGTTCCTCATGCTGCGAGTGTGCTTCATGTTACAGCTTCTCTATTGGATCTATCGGCAACGCTGACGATAGACGGAGAAGCGAAGGGGCATCAGGAAGCCAAATCCGTGAGCTTGAGGGAAGGAAGGAACAGCATTACGATCGTGGTGACGGCACAGGGGGGAGCAACGAAGACGTATACGATCAACGTTGTCCGTGCCGGCGCTCCCTCCCAAGGAGGCGATTCAGGCGGAGGCGTGCCTCCCGTGCCCGACAATACTGACATAGAGAAACCGCAAGAACCACAAAAGCCGCAGGAACCACAAAAGCCGCAACAGCCGCAAGATCAGCCCCAAGATTCGGCGCCCTCATTTACGGACATCGCCGGGCATTGGGCGGAAGACACGATCAAACTCGCTGCGGCGAAGGACATCGTCAGCGGCTATCCTAACGGTCTGTTCAAGCCGAACAGCCCGATTACACGGGCAGAGTTCACCGTAATGCTGACAGGCGCTTTGCACCTGGAAGGATCGCGTACCGCACTCGCCTTCGCGGATCAAGAACAGATCGGCGAATGGGCGAAGCATGCTGTCGCCAAGGCCATGCAGGCAGGCATCGTTCATGGATATCACGACGGCAGTTTCCGGCCCAATGCGCAGATCACCCGGGCGGAGATGGCTTCGATGATCGCGCGGGCGCTTGGACTAAAGCTTGCCGCCGATGGGACCACCGGTTTCGCTGACGATGATGCGATACCCGGATGGGCGAAGAGCGCAGTCGATGCGATTCGCAAGCTTGGCCTTGTCGCTGGTCGTGGAGGCAATCAGTTCGTTCCGAACGAAACGGCAAGCAGAGCGGAAGCTGTCGTTATGCTAGTCAGAATGTTGGAGCTTCAAGATAAGATGACTATTTAAACCAATCAGAAGGACGCCGTCAGGCGTCCTTCTGCCTAGTTACTGACTTTGTTCTTCTGCAGCAGCTCATCGTTTTTTTCTGCGAAACGGTCATTGTGAGAAGAAACGCCCGCCATTTTTGATACTGTAGGATCGATATAGAGTTTGGCGCTATTTACAGCGAGGACGGCATCATTAAATGCGCCTGCAATAAGTCTTACTTTCCCTTCATTCGTTATAATATCGCCTGCGCCAAATATGCCTGGCATACTCGTGCACATTTTTGGCGTAACGGAAATGCCCCATTCTTCCGAGGCTAAGCCCCAATCCAAAATCGCGCCGCCAAAGTTTCGATCAAACCCATGATTGACGAGCACTTCGTCTACTTCAATTTCTGTCGTATCCTTGGAATCAACACGCTGTAATGTGACATGTTCGATTTTATGGCTATTGCTATTGCCATGTAAACGAGAAACTGTATAAGGAACAAAGGTTGTGGCGAGAGATTTCATACGCGTTACAGACGATTCAAAAGCACTAAAGTCATCTCGTCTATGAACGACATACACTTTTTTGGCGATTGGAGCCATTTCAATGGCCCAATCTACAGCGGAATCGCCCCCACCAGAAATGAGCACCCGTTTATCTTTAAACTTGTTTATGTTCGTTACTGTGTAGTGAAGGTTGGTTAGTTCATATCGGTCGGCCCCTTCGACCGTTAATTTCTGAATCCGCGTAATACCGCGTCCTGTAGCTAAAATAATCGTTTTCGTATAATGCTTCTCGCCTGTTTTGGCTGTTAACATAAAAATGCCGTCGGCGCGTTTGTCCATGCCAACAATTTCTTGACCGAATACGATTGTCGGCATAAATGTTTTTGCTTGATTGATTAAGGAGTGAATAATATCTTCACAGCGAACAGGCTCAATTCCACCGACATCCCATACTAACTTTTCAGGGTATGTACGCATAAACCCGCCTAATTCCTGTTTCGCTTCGATTATTTTTGTTTTCATTTCACGCATGCCGCTATAAAAAGCAGCATACATCCCTGCAGGACCGCCGCCGATAATAATGACATCATAAATGTCTTGTTTCATTTAGCGCACCAGCTTTTCCACTAGGTAATCAAGGAAGAGGGGAGACCCAACTAAACCTTCACCTACAACGTAATCTGCTGTTTTTAACGGGTAAACATGTCCTGCTTTCACAGCGGCCATTGTTTTCCACATCGGGCTATTCTCTAAATCCTTCATGGATTGTTCGCTGCTATAATTTTGCATTTGACGTTGCTCGACAAAAATATGGTCTGCGTCAATGCCAGGCAATACTTCCAAGGAAATAGGCGTGAACCAAGTATCGCTATCTTTCAACATCGTTGGAATATTTAATCCAAGCTGTGTGTATAGCATGTCACTGCCAGGGCTGCCCTTTTCAGTGCCCAGCACACGGTATTGCTTCTGTTCTACACGTAATACGAGAATTTTTTCGTCGCCAATAGCATTATGCAGTTTTTCTTTGGTGTCTTCTATTTTTTCTCTATACTTCGCGAGAGCAAGCTCAGCTTCTTTTTCTTTATTGAACAGTTCCCCAAGAGCAACCACAATTTCATCTGTTGAAACGCCAGCCTCAACGGCAACAGTAGGGGCGATTTTACTTAAAGCCTCATATTTAACGGCATCAATAGCCGCACCTTGAGCAACGATTAGATCGGGTGCCGCCTCCAGAATGACTTCCAAATTTTCTGCATATTGCTGTGTTGGAATCATTTTGACATTGTGTTCATTAAATAATTTCGGGCGATATTCCGGTTCGATTTCTTTTACAATTGTGACCATGTTAGGTGCTACGCCGATTTGAATTAAGTTTTCAGCATAACTAGAACTAAGGACTAGCAGATTCTTGGGTTGGGTAGGGATGGTTACCTCGCCAAAGACATCTTTTACAACACGTGTTGCAGGCTCCGTTTCGTTCCCGTTAACTTTCGCTTCACTTCCGTTATCTTTACTAGCGGTTGAGCAAGCAGCTAAAGTTAAAACGAACAGTAGAAGAAGTGTATACTGCACGGTTTTTCTCACTAAATTACGCCCTCTTTTCTTTGATAATGATTATCACTATCAAATTATAGCGAATAATGAGTCAACCTAATATAGCGTAAAGCGTCTTAAAAATTGGATTATTGTGTTGTTGAATAAGCGCCGCCCAAAATAGATTGTTCAATCTGCCGCATTATTTCCCTTTTACCAAACACACTGCAATTGTTAATCCATAAGCCTGTGTCAACATAAAATACACGTTTGTTTTTTACCGCATCCAAATTGGCCCATTGCTTACTTTGTTGGAGTGTTGATAGGCTGAGGTCTGCATTGTAATAGTCCATTACACGTTTCTCAATAAACAAATACGCAGGATTCGCTTCCTCTAATTGTTGTAAAGAGCACGAGTTGAAACTTTTTTCGTTTGTGCGAAGCTTTGCGGGCATTTGCAAACCGATTTCCTTATATAGAAGTATAGCTGTGTCGCAGGAGGATTCGCCTACATAACGATAGCCCAGCTCTTCTACACGGAGGTAAAGCACGGTAGAGTTACTCGAGATGTGATTTTGTATTTTGTTTTTTAGAAGATCTACCTGTACAGTAAGTTCGTCAATCATTTGCGTAGCCTGACCTGCTTTGTTGAACAATTCGCCGAAAAAGCAAATAAGTGATTTTAGATCGTGAGGCAGCCCTGTTAGGACAGGTGCAGCGGAGCGAAAATGTTGTTTCGTATCTTCGGTTAAGTTGGCGCTGATAATTAAATCGGGTTGTTGTTGTACAACGATGTCTTGCGGAATGACATATTGAGGTGTATCTAATAGGGGCACACCCCATTGATGAAACATGCCTTTTTGATAGCTGGGGGTTAAGGAATTAGTAACGACAACACAATGGGGGATGACGCCGAATGCAATTGCAATTTCTGCGTGTGCAGACGAGAGAAAGCAAATCCGGTATTGTGCAACCATTTTTTTGAATTTCCTAGGCGAGTGGCCGACAATTCGTGTAAACTGTCGACTAAAATATTGAACATCGTCAAAACCCGCTTTTTTTGCAATATTTTTAGATAAGTCATCTGTGAGGAGCAGCATTTCTTGAGCACGGAAAATACGATAATGAATTAAATACTCTATCGGCGTTTTACGATAGATCTCAATAAATTTTCTTGAATAATACGATGGGCTGTATCCGGCGATCGCCGCTAACTCGTTTCTTGTCATCATTTGATTATATTTTTGTTGCATATACGTTACTGTGCGCTCAATTCTTTGTTCAAGCGTGTATTCATCGGTTTGTTGTTCTGGATCTAATTCTTTTAATAAATGGTATAAAACATATTGCTTAATGGTTGTATTGAGATGATCCGTGTTTTCAGCGAGCGATATTCGAATATCTGCTACGACCGTTTCAGGCACTCTTTGAACATAATAGCCCGTCGTCGTATTTACATCCCAATCGCAGAGCGATTTCATTTTCATGTCATACGTATTGAAGCTAATGATATAGCCTGAAAAATCAAGGTGATTGGTTTTTGTCAGTTGGATGACGGAACCACTTGCAATGGCAATTAAATGACCAAATATAATATGCTCTTCATGCCCATTTATCGATAGCGTTGCTTGGCCATCCGTAACCAAAAAGAGAGAAGCTTGGTCAAGGTGCATACTCGATTGTTTAGATAACGATTTGGCTAAATTTTTTATTTCCGTGCAATGTGCAAGCCAATCGGGATTAGAATCAAGCATTATTTGCTCCCCCTATTTTTTGGGTGTGCCGGTCAGAAATAAATAAGAGCGAGACGTGGGCCGGTAAATCCCCCTGTCCCGCTAAGCAGGTAATCGCATAATTTTGTAATTAAACAGCAGCTGTCAAGAGAGTGATAGTCGATGAAGGGCACGGTTTTTGGCCATCTCTAAATAGTATCGTCAATAACTCATAAAAACGTTAAGATGAATCTCTTTGGCGAGACTTGGCCGGCGTCTTCTGGGAGCTGGTGACATTAGGTTTGCAAACATGCTCTATCCGCGATCAGAGACATCCGATTGCGAGAATGGCAGCTGCTGCGGCGAATAGGATTGGAGAATCGCCTCGTCCGTCATTTGGAAAACGATTTTAGCGCCTTCCGTTAATTGAGCATGAGTAAAGAACAACTTCTCATGCGTTTCACCGTTAAGAGCAACCGATTTTACATACTTATGATCAGAGCTGTTGTTTACGGACTGTATGTCCAGCCTACGTCCATTCTGGAGCTTGACGCTCATGCTGCCGAAGAGCGGGCTTCCGAGCGTATACTCAGGCACGCCGGGGCAGAGCGGATACATGCCCATCGCTCCAAAAATATACCAGGCGGACAGGCTTCCGTTATCCTCGTCTCCGGGAAGTCCGTTCGGTTCCGCGCTGAAATGCTCCTCCATCGTCTTTCTTGCCCAATATTGCGTGCGCGAGGGAGCCCCAAGCGCCGTAAACAAGTAGGGGAAATGGAAGCTGGGCTGGTTGCTGATGGCGAACTGCCCCAGATCGGCCGCGGCCATCTCCGACATCTCGTGAATTTCCATTCCATATGAACCTACATTAAAATGCGGTTTCGCCGCGAACAGCTCGTCGAGCTTGCGAACCATCTGCTCAGAGCCTCCGAGCAGTTCCGCATAGCCGCGAATATCGTGCTGAACAGCCCAACTGCACTGCCAGGCCCCGCCTTCGCAATAAGGGCCGCCCCAATCCAGCGGATTGAAGTCCGGTCTCCATGCTCCGCTTTCTTGCCGCCCGCGCATGAAACCAACCTCGGCGTCGAACAGCAGGCGATAGTTGCGGGCGCGTTCCGACAGGGCAAGCTGCGACTCGCCGTCTCCCAGCGCCCGGGCAATGACGGATAGGCAGAAATCTCCATAGGCGTAGTCAAGCGAGTGGCTTACGCTATGGTGGACAAGCTCGTCCGGCAAGTAGCCAGTCGAATATAATGATCAAGACCTTCCCGTCCGACCATGTCGCGATCAGGCGGCAGGGTGGCATGCTTCAGCAGTCCCTGGTATGCGGTTTGAGCGTCGAAGCCGTCGATTTCCTTGGCAATGGCGTCCGCGAATACAACGTCAATGAGCGTTCCCGGCATAGCGCCGCGTTCTCCCGGCGACACCCACTTGGGCATCCAGCCGCTTTCTTTGTAGGCGAGCACCCAGGATTGCAGCATCTCGCCCAGCTCGCGGGGACAGAGCAGACTGAACAGGGGGACTGTCGTCCGGTACACATCCCAAAAACCGACGTCCGAATACATCGGCCCCTCGCAAAGCTTGCCGTTGAATGGGCTATAGTGAACGGTCCTGCCTGAGGCGTCCAACTCGTACGATTTCCGGGGAAACAGAAATGTCCGGTACAGACACGTATAAAATGTGCGCAGCTGATCCACGGCTTCATCGCTCTTTATTTCGATTGTGCCAAGCCGCTCCTCCCATTCAGCGGCGGCCTGACTGCGCAGCTCGTCAAAATCGGCGTCCCCAAGCTCGCGTTCCATGTTCAGCGCCGCCTGCTCGAGGCTAATGAACGACAGGCCAATCTTTGCCTGAGTCGTTCCATCGGTCGGCAGCTTCAAGCCGACGCTAGCGCTAAGCTGCTCGCCCGTATGGCTGAGCGCACCGACCGGCGCGAACTCGGCGTTGTAGATGTCGCACGCCGTTTCGTCCAGTTCGCAATCGAACGCAATTACGAAATACAAGGCGAAGTTGTCGGGGGTTCCGCCTCTGCTCGCTCGCGTGAAGCCGGATAAGGTTCGAGCGGCGTAGTCGAACTGAAAGCTTGATTCGCCTTCGTAGGTCGCCAGCAGCAGTCTGGCATTTCGCGAATCTTCATACGCGAGCCTGATCGCGGCGCTCCGTTCTGCGGGTGTAAGTTCCAGCGAGGCCCGATAGCGGGAGAAGCGCACCGACAAGTAATCCGGCCGCAGTGTCGATTTCTCCGGCTCATAAGAGCTGGGGCGAAGCTCCGGCGCCAGGCAGGACGGTCCGGTTTGCGGCAGCAGCAGCAGCTGGCCGTAATCGCCGATCCAAGGACTCGGCTGACGGGTCAGTCGAACCCCGTTCAAGCGGCGGTCTGACGGATGAAAAAACCAGCCATCCTTCACTTCCCTTGTCTGCAGACTCCAGGAAGCCATGCCGAACGGACGGGAAACAAGCGGCAGCGTGTTGCCGTATGAATATTCATATACGGAAGCGGTTCCTTGCAGCGGATTGACATAGGACAATCGTTCCATCTTTCGCGCACCTCTTTTTCAATTTGAATATTCCCCATTGTAGGTGCTTGTTTTTTGAAATACGTGTTAAAATTAAACAAAACCTCTCATTTTTTATGATGAAAGCCTGGTGTGAGATGATTCCCCATCACTACAGCGGAGATATCGAGATTCATGGAGAGTTTCCCTACACGTTGAAAATCCATCATCTGACCGGCAATGTTCCGTCACACGTGCATTATTTTCTCGAGTATACCTACGTCTTCCAAGGCGAAGCCATCGAGATAATCAACGGAATCGAGCGACGGATCGCGCCGGGAGCGTTCACGCTGCTGTTCCCTCATCAAGTTCACGAACTGCGAATCGCGCCGGGGCAGGAGCTGTTCATGTACAATGGAGCGATTGGACTTCAGGCTTTTTTTAATCGATCGCATCCTCTGATGTCCTTGCAGGGACTGCTTAAGGAGGCGGAGTCGGATTGGCACACCTCCTATGCGCTTGATGAACCCTATGCGGATTCGGTGTACAGGCTGCTTGTTCAAATGCATGAGGAAATTCGCAGCGATCGGACGTGGCGTGAGGCGATGTTTGTGTCCAAGCTGTTCGAGCTGTTCATTCTTGTGGATCGATTTCGCCGGCGTCTCGGCGGCAGTGCAGGAGCCGGGGGCAGGAACGACGCCAGAGGAGGCATGTGGACGGTCATTCGGCATGTGTACCAGAATTTTCGCGATCCGATTTCGCTGAGCAGCTTGGCGGCGACCTACGGATACACTGAAGCGCATATTAGCGCGGAATTCAAGAAGCTGACAGGGGGAAACTACTCGCGATTTCTGGAACGTATCCGGTTGGCTCACGCGTGCAGCTTGCTGATTGGCACCGGGATGAAGGTGACGGACGTCTGCTATGAGGCTGGGTTTTCATCCTATCCGACTTTTGCCCGTGTTTTTTCCGAGCGAATGGGCAAGTCCCCGATGGCTTATCGGAAAGACGGGAAAAAGTGATGCTTGCTAAAGGTGAAAAATGTTGAATAAATAACGAAACAAGCGTATGATGAGTTGAAAAGAAAAATAATTGAATCAGAGGTTTTGTAATGAAAAAAAAGGTGACCATGCAAGCGATAGCGGATGAGCTGGATATTTCGAAGTCTCTCGTATCCAAGGCGCTGGCCAACCTGCAAGGCGTTAGCGATGAGACGAAAGAGCTTGTAAGAAGGACAGCGATCCGGATGGGCTATCGCGCTGTTCCGGTTCTGAAGACGAACAGAATAGGCAAAACGGGGAACGTCGCGGTGCTGCTTCCGCGCGATGACTTGAAGGATTCCGATTACTGGGGGAAGATCATTCACGGCATCGAGGAGGAGCTAAGCAAGCTGCAATTCAGCATGATTGTTGCCGGGATTGACACCTCGATCGCCATTGAGGATGGAATGCCGCATTGCATTTCGGAAAGAAAAGTGGACGGAGTCATCATTCTGGGACAGATTCCGTATACTTACGTTCAGGCCATTCATGCTGCCGACATTACCGCAGTGTTGGTAGATTCCTCCCAAGGTCGAATCAAACTGGATTTGGTTATGGCTGAAAATTATGGCGGGGCGTACGAGGCGACATTGTACTTGCTGGATCGAGGCCATCGGAAAATCGGGTTTGTGGGCGATCTGTCTTATGCGGCGAGTTTCAAAGAGCGTTACCGCGGCTTTACCGCAGCAGCCCAAGATTATCGCCGCGATCGACCGGATGAAGATATTCGGATGTTTGAATGTACGGGATCTCGGGCGGGGAAAGTGATTCCGTTCTCCGTTCCTGAGTTTGAAGCGATGATTGTACAAGAGGAGAGACCGACCGCAATCGTCTGCGCGAACGATCCCGTTGCTTTTAATTTACTGCAGCTGCTTGGGAAGTTCAATCTTTCATGCCCTGGCGATATTTCTTTGATTGGATTCGACAACGTGAATAAATGCAATTTGTTTATTCCGCCCTTGACGTCTGTAGACGCTTGTAAAGAGCTGATGGGCAGACGGGCGGTAGAGATGTTGATGCGAAGATGGGAAGACCCTGAGCTACGACCGGAGCAAATCAATGTGATGACGCAAATTGTGGAACGGGATTCCGTTGCAAATAGATAATGTTAAAGTTGATATTTGTTGAAGTATTTAATTCAACAAATATCAATTTTTTTATTGAAATTTGCCCTTACCTATGTATAATTGAGTGTATGAACCATTTGAAAGCGCATTAATTCTGGGATGAGGAGTGGATTGGCTCGGGGGATCACCTTTTTACTTGAAATTCATTTAAATTAAATTCAACAAGTTTCAATTCAAACATGAGCTAATGGGGGAGATTGTTTTGAAATTAGTTTCGACGAAAACGATGCTTGCAGCCATAATGGCAACTATGCTGCTGTTAACCGCGTGTGGAAATTCCAACAATCAAACGAACGGTACGACGACGCCGAGCTCGGCGAACTCCAGTCCGTCAGCAGGCGGCAGCCCGGAACCGGAGAAGCAGGAAAATGTGGAACTGAAGGTCATTAACTTCCGCGTCGAGGACAAAGCCTTCTTCGATGAAGTCAATCAGGCGTTTGAAGCAAAATACCCGCACATCAAGATTAAGTATGATGCGGTTCCGACAAAGGATTGGGCTGCTTTTAAGGAAGCGCGTATTACGACTGGAGACGTAGACATCATGGGGAGCGGAGGCGAGGCGGATATTTACAATCCGGCCCTGAGGCAGCAAATGGCGGATATCGGCCAGCATCCGTTCTTCGATCAATTTTATCCGGATGCATTAAAGGCTGGTCAGTTGGACGGCAAACAATACTTCCTGCCGATGAGCTCGATCGCGCTCGTGACCTTCTATAACAAGAAGATCTTTGCCGATCTGGGGCTGAGCGTGCCTCGAACATGGGATGAGTTCGTAAGCGTAAGCGAAAAGCTGAAGTCGGGCGGGATTGAACCGATCATGTACGGGGGGAAAGACCAATGGCCAATCAATATGGTTATCGGCGCTCTGGAAGCCGGTATCGTAAGAAGCCAAGATCCGGCTTTCTACGACAAAATGAAAACGGAAGAAACCAAATTTACCGACCCTGCCTGGGTTGAAGTGTTCGAGAAGCTGGGCGTTATTAGCAAGTATATGATCAAGAACTCACTTGGTCTCGATTACGGCCAGGCGCCAGGATTGTTTGCCCAAGGCAAAGCGGCGATGATGATTGACGGCTCCTGGAGTTTGTCGCAGATTGAAGACGCCAAGCCTGATTTCGAGGTAGGCGCATTCCTGCTGCCTGGCAGCAACGATGAGGAAGCGAACGGTATTGCGACCACGAAATTCGGCTTCGGATGGAATATTTACAGCGGTTCGAAAAATAAAGAAGCTGCGGTTACGTATTTGCAGTTCATTATGGAACCGGCGAATTATCAGAAGTACATGGATATGGTCAGAATGCTGCCGGTCATTGACGGCACTCAGGTGACTTCTCCGGTTGCAAATGAAGTTTCCACCCTCTTGAAGAAGCAGATGCCGATTTGGGAGCTTTACCGGATTCCAGGCGCCAAATACGAATTCGAAAGAATCGGCGTAGAGATCATTATGAACAGGCTGACGGCTGCGGAGGCTGCCGACCAGTCTCAACAAGCGCTCATCGGAAGTAAAAGCAACTGGCAATAAAACCGGAATGAATTCATGCGGCAAGGCTGCCTTGAATTTGCAGCCTTGCCTGACGGGGAGATCAAATGGCGCCGTTTCAAAGTCGACACGCAAAGCTATGGCCTATTGTTGTCACGCTGCCTGCTTTACTGTTGTTTGGAGTTTTTGTTTTGCTGCCCGCACTTGGAAATTTTTATTTTTCTTTTACCGATTTTAACGGAAATATTCATGTGCCGCATCGTTGGGTTGGCTTGCAAAACTACATGCAGGCTCTATCGTCCGATTTTCGCAATATTGGAGAAGCCGTACAAAATACGTTCATCTTCTCCATTCTGGTCACCCTGGGACAGAACGCGCTGGCCGTTCTTCTCGCGGTTCTTGTGAACATAAAGCTCCGCGGGCGTAATATTTACCGTTCGGTTCTATTTATGCCCAGCGTACTGGGCGTCGTGGTGATCGGATTGATCTGGACGCTGATGTTCGACCCGTTCTCGGGTCCGGTGCATGCGCTGCTGCAGTCGATGGGCTACGACTCGCCGCTGTTGGGCAGTCCGAATGCCGCCTTATATTTGGTTGTTTTTGTCATGATTTGGTCTTATGCCGGGTACTCGATGATCATCTACTTGGCCGGTCTGCAAAATATTCCGGAAGAGCTGTACGAAGCCTCTCGCATCGACGGAAGCTCGGATTGGCAAAACTTCAGACACATCACGCTGCCTCTGCTGCAACCTGCGATCACACTTAACGTTCTGCTTAGCATTATCGGCACACTTGGCGCCTACGACATTATCGTCGTGCTGACGAATGGCGGTCCGGGAATGGCCTCTACGACGCTGGGGCTCTATATTTTTAAAAATCTGTATTTGCCGGGGCTGTCCAAGGGCTACCTGGCTGCGCTCTCCATCCTTCAGTTTGCGCTCATTTTGTTCGTTGTGGTCATTGTGCAGTATTATCTGCGGCGCAGGGAGGTTGATCAGTAATGGCTGCGCGCGATAAAGGGAAATACGGATTGGCGCATCTGGTGTTGTTGGTTTTCTGTCTGCTGATCCTCGCGCCCGTTCTGCTGCTCGTTAACGTGGCCTTGAAAAGCAATGTGGAATTTCTGAACTCGCCGCTTTCCTTCGTGAAGGAGTTGGAATGGAGCAATTTTACAGAAGCCTGGCTGCAAGCAGAGATGGGGCTCTATTTCAAAAACAGCGTCATTATCACTTTTTTCGTATCCGCATGCACATGCATCGTGGCTACGATGGCGGCTTATCCGATTGCCAGAGAGCATTATCGAGGCTCCCGGTTTGTTCACATGCTGTTCATGTCCGCGTTGTTTTTGCCGGTTGGTTTAGTTCCGCTTGTCGTCATCATGGATAACCTGGGGTTCATGAATTCGTACATCGGCTTTATTTTATTCAAGACCGGGGGCAGCCTTGCAATTGCCGTGTTTATCCTTGTTGCCTTCGTCAAATCGTTGCCGCGGGAACTGGACGAAGCTGCCGCGATGGATGGATGCGGCTACTTGAGATTTATTTTTACCATTGTATTTCCTTTGATCAAACCGGCGTTTTTTACGGTGGCGATGTTGACGGCCATGAACGCTTGGAACGATTTTATTAATCCGCTCCTGTTTATGACGGATAAAAGCATGCGGCCGCTTACGGCCGGTCTGTACATGTTCTTCGGCCAATTTTCTACGAACTGGACGATACTGGCCGCAGGGATTATCGTTGTCGCGGCTCCGTTAATGACGGCATACGTGTTTTTGCAAAAGTATATTATTGCAGGCGTGACCAGCGGTGCGGTTAAAGGATAATGGAAATTTGGGAGGACGTTTTAGTTGGAATTTTTATTGTCGGCGCACAAGTGGTCTGTTAAAGGTTTCTATCCATGGGTTCCGCTGCTTAAGTTCGGAACGGAAACGGGGCGCGAATTGTTGGGGGTCACGGATTGGATTCCGGCTTCCGTCCCGGGCGGCGTACATTACGATCTGTTTAGAGCCGGGTATATCGATCATCCGCACACGGATTTGAACAGCCTGAAGTGCGAATGGGTTGAGAATCGCTGGTGGATGTACAGGACAGTCGTTCCCCGTCCGGAGAGAACAGGCCAAAAAGTCGAGCTAGTATTCGAAGGTCTGGATTATAAAGCCCGCATTTTCCTGAACGGGTCGCTGCTCGGCGTTCATGAAGGCATGTTCCATCCGGCGATTTTCGATGTAACGGACGAAGTCAAGCAGCACGAGTCGCTGACGATTGACGTATTGCTCGAGCACGCTCCGGATGAAATGTCTCAAATCGGCTTAACTTCAGAGACGCATACGCAGAAAAGCCGCTTTAATTATAAGTGGGATTTCTCGGCTCGGATGGTCAATATCGGAATATGGGATACGTGCAAGCTTGTTGTTCACGAGACTTGTTCTTTGGGGGAAGTGTACGTGCTTTCCGACACGGAGGACGGAGACGGCTTGATCGAGCTGGAGGCTGAAATTCGGCTGCATGGTCAGGAAACGCTCGTGCCGGGAACGCAAACGCTGCAAATCCAATGTGTGAGCCCGGACGGCGAAGTCGTTTATTCCGCGGAAGAGCCTCTTTCCGAGGAACGATTGTACATCAGAAACAGGTTGAAGATCGCTAACCCCAAGCTATGGTATCCGAACGGATACGGCGAACAGCCGCTGTACGAAATTCGTTTGACGCTAATGGAACAAGGGAACGCCTATGAGACGCGCCGAATGACAACCGGAATTCGAAAGCTTGCGTATGCCCGGAACGAGAGAAGTACCGACGATGCGCTTCCTTATACATTCGTCATTAACGACACCCCCGTTTATGTGAAAGGGGTCAATATGACGCCGCTTGATATGTTGTACGGCAACGTATCGTCGTCTCATTATGAATGGCTTGTGCTGCTGATGAAAAATGCCAATGTGAACCTGGTCAGAGTATGGGGCGGGGGCATCATCGAGAAGGAAATTTTTTATGCGCTGTGCGACCGGTACGGCATCATGATTTGGCAGGAATTCATTCAATCGAGCTCGGGCATCGACAATACGCCGCCCAAGCATCCGGATTACTTGAACCTGTTGGCGCGCAGCGCCGAATCGGCTGTCCGGAAACGGCGAAATCATGTTTCCCTGTCCGTTTGGAGCGGCGGCAATGAACTGACGAGCGAGTTCAACAAACCGTCCACCTACGAGGATGAGAACCTGGCCATGCTGCAGCAAATCGTTGCTCGTCTGGATCCGCAGCGGCTGTTCTATCCGACATCGGCATCCGGTCCCGTGGAATTTATTACGAGAGACAAAGGCGTCTCTCATGACGTTCACGGTCAATGGAAGTATATTGGGAACCCGGAACACTACGAATTGTATGGCAATTCGGATAATTTATTTCACAGTGAATTCGGCGTGGATGGCGCCAGCTCGGTCAAAAGTCTCGTAAAATTTCTCGGACCCGACCATCGGCTTCCGGTTTCCATGAAGCAAAGCGAAGTATGGCGGCATCATGGCGAATGGTGGGATACGCTGGACCGGGATGAAACTTTTTTCGGACCGCTGGCCGAATTGGAGCAATTTGTACAATGCAGCCAATGGCTGCAGGCTGAAGGCCTGCGCTATATCGTAGAAGCGAATCGCCGACGTAAATTCGCGAACAGCGGCAGCATCGTCTGGCAATTAAACGAACCTTGGCCCAATGTATCAAGCACCTCCTTAACGGAATATTACGGTGAAGCGAAAATGGCCTATTACTGGGTGTTGAACGCTTACGGGAAGCTCCATGTCTCCCTGAATTACAGCAAATTGAATTACAGCGCGAACGAAAGGTTTGCATGCGATATTTATGCGGATGGAGAGCAGCCAGGGGAATTCAAGATTGCCGCCGAGGCGCTTGACGGGCAGGGGAACATCCTAACAAAGCGGGAGTACTCGGGAACGCTGTCCGGGGATAGATGCCTGAATGCAGGCGCTTTTTCCTTCATTCTTCCCAATCCCTGTCCCGCTTTGTTCGTCATTCGATTGCGTCTGTACGCAAATGGCGAAACGGCCGAGAATATGTATTATTTTTCCTCGGAGCGGAAGCTGTATTACGAATCCGCGCTAAGCTTGTCGGGTGCCGATTTGTCTATACGCGCAATGAATGATTGGCAGTGCGGCCTGACTGGAACCGAAGGGAGGTGGATGCGAAGCTTTGAAGTAACCAATACGGGAGGTGACATGGCGCTTCACGTATATCCGGAAGAGACGACAAACGCATTTTGGATGGTTGCAGAGCGGGCGTATATTACGCTCATGCCGGGAGAAAAACGAGTATTCAACGTTGTCTGCATGCGAAAGGCTGGAGGAGGCTTTTTGGAGATGGATGCGCCGGGTGCCGGCGCCGAGGTCGATCTGCCGAAAATCGCTTTTAATAAATTCGGGAGTGCAATCATGCGCGGGGAGGAAGACGTATGTTTATCAAGCTAGCGCGAGTCACGCTTGTCATCGCACTTTTGTTTTCTGTATGGGGAGGCGCCGGAGAAGATTTCGGTTCGTATTCGAAAGCTTATGCGTCCGGTACGTCACCGGTTCAATTGGACTTGTCGCCTTATTTTAACAACGATGCGTTCAGCTACGACGCGAACCGCAGCAACGGCGATCTGGATGGGAATGGGAATACGATTTCCGCAGATCTTGTTCAAGTCAATCCGATTTATGCGGGCGCGCCATTCACGCTGGGCCCCTTGAGTGACGGCAGCCAAAATAACATTAAACCGGGCGGCCAGATTATGGAACTGGACGATGAGCCGTACAACTCGATTCGGGTATTGGGAGCGGCCTCGGGTACGGATGAAACGGGCTATTCTTCCGGCAAATTTACTTTTGTCTATGCCGACGGGACGACATCCGAGGAAACGCTGTTAATGCTGGATTATCGAAGCCAGAGCGCCTTCGACCTCGAAAACCAACAAACGGTGCAGACGATGACTCATCATCACAGCAAAACAGCAGATATAATGGAGAACGCGAGATTGTACCAATACAATCTGTCGCCGGAACCGGGCAAGAAGCTGGATAAGCTGATTCTGCCCAACAATGCGCAGTTGAACATTTTTGCGATGACGCTGTTTGTAGGAATTTCGGTCGACTTGTTCAGCGAATATAACCATGACGGTTTCAGCTACGATACGGATACGCATCCTTGGAGAAATCGGAAAATCGGGGATGGCGCTTACGATTCTCTTGCGGGGAGCGGGAAAACGTACTCGGCCAATCTCGTACACCGAATTAATGCGCTCGATGGCGTTTCTTATTCGCTAGGCCTGTTCGAGGACGCTTACGACAATGCAGTCGCTGCCGTCGGTCAAACCATTCCGCTTCGTCCGGACAACTATTCTTCCGTTCAAGTGGCAGGGTCCGCTACCGCAGGGGATAAAACCGGAACGTTTCGCATCCTCTATACGGATGGAACGTATGACGACATGTCCGTGACGATGAAGGATTGGGCCACCGCCAACCCATCCGGACAACATATCCTGCAAACCCTGAATCACAGACATACCGGCCCAAGAGGCAGCGGTTCGGACGAATCCGTGACCAACTACATCTTTGTGTACGAATTGGCAGTCGACACAGCCAAATCGGTATCCGGCATCGTGCTGCCCAATGAATGGAACATGCACATTCTGGCGATGACCTTGCTTCCCGGACCGACGGGAGGTGTGGTTCCGCCCGCACCAGATCCGCGCGTGATGCCCCTGACACTTCCGTCCGAGGACGTGCCTGTGGCGATGTACAGTGTAACCGATTTCGGCGCGGTCGCGAATGATCTCATCGACGACACGGCTGCTTTTCAGCAAGCGCTGGACGCCGCAGCATTCTACGGTGGCGGAGTTGTTTTCGCGCCAGCGGGGCGTTACGTCTTTGAAGGCCATCTTTCCGTTCCGGAGCTGGTCACGCTAAGAGGGGAATGGCAGAACCCTGAACAGGGCGGGCTTGGAACGGGAACCATTCTGATGTCTTACGAGAACAAAGGGAACGAGAATGGCGCTGCTTTCATTTCCACGAAGCAGTCATCGACCGTGCGCGATGTCACGATCTGGTATCCGGAACAGGACGATATCGGCAATATCCAAGCCTACCCTTGGACGATTGCAGCCGACTTGACAACGCGAATCGGACCGACGCTAAAAAATATCACGCTCATCAATTCGTACAAAGGCTTCAATTTATTTCTTGCGGCGTGCAGCTACTCAAAAAACATATATGGCACAGTCTTGAAGCAAGGCTTCGAGATCGATAAGATCGGCGATATTCTCCGTATGGAAACCGTCCATTTGCGACCCAAATATTGGGCAGACAGCGGTTTGGGGACGCCGCCGACCGAATCTTCCATTATGGCTTACCAGAGAGCGAACGGAACCGGAGTCGTGCAAAAGAAGAACGACTGGGGTTACATGTACGATGTGTTTCTTGAAGGCTACGGGATAGGACTGCTAGTCGAAGAAGGCATATACGGCAAATACAACGGACAGATTCAGAAGCTGCGCACCGAAAACGGCAAGATCGGGATCAAGCTCGCCGATCCGAGCGGTGCCGGAATAACCATTAGCAATAGCACGATCAACACGACGGGCAGCGATGGAATTTCTGTGGAAGCGCCTTCAACCTTCGATGAGGAAGCGGTCGTCTTTTTCAACTCGACGACTTTCGGTTCGCCGGACGGTATTCCGGTCAAGATGGATGGCGCGGGGACGCTTAGCTTCGCTCATGCGACTTTTTCGGATTGGGGATCAGGGAGGGCTGTCGAAGCGTCGGACGGAACGCTGATTATTACGTCTTCCGTATTCGGCGTGGACCAGCCTGAAGTTTGGCTTGGTTCCGGAGTCAGCTCCTTGACGATGGTCGGCAACGAATTTGCCGGCAACTCGCCCGATGTCCATAGCCTCAGCTCGGGAGACATCAAGTTTAACAACGACGCGCGAACGGCCTTCTCTCCGCAGCTGCCTGCGGGCGATCCGCCCATCCCGGCCAATCGCAAGCCGTCGACGTCGAATTTCTTCAACGTGAAGAAAGCGCCGTACAATGCCGAGGCCGATGGAACGACCGACGATACCGGAGCGATTCAGGACGCCCTGGACGACGCCGGGACAGCAGGCGGGGGAACCGTCTACTTGCCGGCTGGTCGCTATAACATAGCCGGACATCTGTCGGTACCTGGCAACGTGGAATTGAGAGGCGTCAGCGACGGACCTTACCATTACGGTTCGAAACGGAAAGGCACGGTGCTGCTGGCATCGGAAAATCAAGGCGACGAAAGCGGCGATCCCTTCCTCGCGTTGGGTCAGGATGCCGGCGTTCGCGGTCTCAGCGTGTTTTATCCGATTCAAAACTTCAGCGCACCTATTGCCTATCCCGCAACGATTCAAGGAAGTGGAGCCGGGGCTTATGTGAAGGATGTAACGCTTCCGGATTCCTATACGGGAATCAAAATGAACGAAGGCGACTATTTGATCGACTATGTCAGGGGCGTTGCGCTCAAAACGTTTATCGATCTCGACGGCGTGAACGGCGACCCGGGATATATCCGCAATCTGATGAATACGGTTGGGGACTGGCAGGATGCGGGACGCGAAGACAATGCTCCGCGTATCAATTGGTGGATGAATACCCCTTCGACGATGGCAACTGGCATCCGGATTCATAACACGTCGCATGTGAATGTTTTCCAAAGCTTTTCTTATGGGGTCGGTTATGGAATAGGCATCAGCGGAAACTCGTCCGATATCCAGGTGTACGGTTTCGGAGCGGACAATGCGGAGCACGGGGTTGAGCTGAGCGGCTCGGGCACGAATATTAACTTTATTAATACCCAGCTTACGGCAATCGGGGGAGGCAACAAAAGATACATCAACACCGCTCATACGTTTACCGGGGATGTCAAATTTTTCAACACAATTGCTTGGGCCGCACAGAACGGATCGCAATTCAACGGTCCGGGCAGCGTAACTTTGCAGCAGTATCATGACACTTATTCCGGAAATCCATATCGGATCAGACACATTAGCGGAAAGCTGTGGCTGGATAGCTCCGTATTCCCGCAAGTCAGCGACCAGGTGTACATTTCGCTAGGCGCTGAGGATGCGGCGATCTTCGCGAACGTTGGCGTAAACGGGCTTCAGGTGCACAATGATTTGGGCGATCCCGATGTATGGATGAATATTCGCAAATAGAACATCCGGGAGGTCTGTCGGTCGGAATGACACCCGGCTGACAGACCCTTCTATAATGGAGGAAATGACAATGGCAAAAAAAGTGAGATTAGCCGTTATCGGCGGCTCGCGCGGCGGGGCATTCGACAATGCGCTTTCGATACTCGCAGATCGCTTGGAGCTGACGGCCGTATGCGATCTGAACGAAAAGGTTCTTCAGGACTGGAAGATAAAGTACCCCGAAATTGTTACGTTTTCCAGCTATGATCAGCTATTGGAAAGTCCGTTGGTCGACGCCATTTTCCTGGCGACCCCGATGTTGCTTCATGCCGATCAAGCGATTCAGGCGCTCCGCGCGGGGAAACACGTTCTGAGCGAAGTGATTGCCGCGCATACGATTGAAGACGGATGGAAGCTGATTGAAGCGGTGGAAGCGAGCGGCTTGAAGTACATGATGGCAGAAAATTACTGCTATACGCGCGAGAATAAAATGGTTCAGCAGATGGCTGACGCAGGCGCCTTCGGCGAGATTACCTATGCGGAATGCGGATACATTCACGATGTCCGGAATTTGCTGCATGGCGCGGACGGGAGCTTGACCTGGCGCGGACAATGTGTACACGATTTTAATGCTTGTACTTACCCGACTCATTCGCTCGGTCCGATCGCCAAGTGGCTCGGCATTGATCAATCTGGCGGTGATCGCTTCGAGGAATTGGTCACCTTCAATACCAAAAGCCGCTCGACGGCCAACTATTTTCGGAAACGGTTCGGAACGGATCACCCGGGCGCACAGCCCGATTTCTGGCGGCAGGGGGATAGCTCCACGACGCTTATCCGTACGAAGAAGGGCGTTGTCGTGTCGCTCCGCGTCGATATCCAGTCCGCCCGACCGCACAATATGGTGCACTATGGGCTGCAAGGGACGGAAGGCGCGTATCTTGGGCCGCGCTTCGAAGGAGAGGACCCGCTCATTTGGCTGCACAACGAGGCTTCCGGCAATTCCGTAACCGATCCGCAATGGGATTCGCTTTGGCTTCATAAGACCAAATGGGATCATCCGGATTGGCGAGCGTGGGAGAAAGAAGCCCTCCATACCGGCCACGGTGGAGGCGATTTCTTTGTGATCCGGGAATTCGTCTCTGCCATACAGGAGGACAGGAAGCCTGCGGTCGACGTCTACGACGCGGTGACCTGGAGTTCGCTGTTCGCGCTGTCGTTGCAGTCGGTTTCCGGTGGCGGTTCGCCAGTGAAATTCGTCGATTTTTATGGGAATTCATGAATATGAATGATGATGGTTGTCCCTTTGCCCATCTCACTCTCTAATTGAAAACGAGTTCCTTTAATTAGAGAAAGCTTTCTAAATGGATTAGTAAAGCCTAATCGCTCGTTTCGCCCGCGCAATAGTTCTTGTTGTTTTTCAAGAGGAATTCCGATCCCGTCATCTTCTATCGTGATTTTGATATGCTGCTGTTCCCGTTCAATCGTAAGACGCAGCGTTCCGCCATCGTTTCTTTGTGTTATCCCGTGACGTACGGCGTTTTCCACAAGCGGCTGAAGGGTCAGTGCCGGGATAGAGGTTTGAATGGTTTCATCAATGTTATATTCGATTTGAAGTCTTTCTTCAAAGCGCATTTGTTCGATCGCTAAATAAGCTTTTACTAATTGTATTTCTTCCTCCAAAGGGACCAGCGAGCGCTGTTTTTGGTAATCCAGCTTTCCCCGGAAATAGGTAGAAAGATGCTCTAATGCCGTTCGGGTCTTTTCCTGGTCAGACCAGCTTAGCGCAATAATCGAATTGAGTGTGTTGTACAAAAAATGCGGTGTAATCTGAGCGTAAAAGTAGCTGAGTTCATGCTCTATAGCATCGTGCGCCGATTTTTTCATTAACAGCAACGACTCGATTCGCATCTCTAATTCCTTCAAATTTACTGGCTTTTGCAAGTAATCGTTGGCTCCTAATTGGAAGGAAATCACTAAGTCGGACAATTGTCCTGCTGCCGTTAATATGATAATAGGCAAATCCACCAAGTCTAGCTTCTGTCTAATCGTTTGGCAGACCTCATATCCCGTCATATGGGGCATCATCAAATCTAAAACTAATAGGTCCACCTGTTCTGTTTCAATAATGTCGAGTGCTTCCTGACCGCTGCCTACTGCAATTACGCTATATTGAAGCGAATGAAGCCTATTAATAAGCACCTTCAAGTTGGCGGGCTCGTCATCTACAACTAATAGGGTATACGGCTTTGATCCTTCTACTCTTGTAGTCAGGGCAGGCTGCGACTGCTTCCCCTCCCGTTCCATTCTCTGGGCAGACGCAACCTGTTCGTGCGCTTCGCTTATTTCCTTATATCCTAGCAGCTGCTCGTTCGTAGCCAAGGGGATCGTGAAGGTGAAGCAAGAGCCTTTGCCGATTTCGGAAGTTACCCAAATACGTCCGCCTGCGCTCTCCACAATTTTCTTGGTAATGCTTAATCCCAGACCAAGACCTTCCGATTCCCTGGCACGGCTGCTTTCAACTTGATAGAAGGTTGTAAAGATGAGGTCGTGGTGCTCTGCAGCAATACCCGGCCCGGTATCCTCAACCGATACGTGCGCCTGTTCCTCTAGGATTCGAGCCGAGATCGCGATCGTTCCCTGCTTGGTGAACTTAATCGCATTGTAGATCAGATTGAAGAAAACCTGCTTTAGCTTCTGCTCATCGGTGTAGACGAGCGGAAAATTAGCCGGGACCTTATTGATTAATTGAACAGACGGAGAAGGGGGCGTGACGTAGGCAATCTCAGCAAGCACTTCTTCAACCATTCGGATATCGATCGGTTTGGCTGTGAAAGAAACCTCTCCCTGCTTTATTTTGGAGATGAAGGAAAGATCCTTAACCAACCCGGCCAATCTTCTGCTAACCGAGTGTATTAATATTGCGCTTTCTTGCTGGTTCCTTTTTAATGGCCCCTCTACCCCCTCCAGCAGCGATTGAGAAAGATTCATAATCCCATGGAGCGGAGTGCCAAGCTCGTGTGAGGTTTTGACTAGAAATTCATCCTTCATTCGGTCGAATTCAAGCAATTCATTCGACATTTCCTCTACCTTGTTATATGCCTGCTGAGAACGATGACTCAGTAATAGCGCCAAACTCAATACCATAATTAAAAACAAAAGAAATGACGGCGTTTCGATATCCACTTCAAATAACAGAACAATGAGAAGCAGAACGCCATAAAGAGCAAACGTATAAACAACGATCAGCACATAGTTGGACTCATCCGTTTTTTGTTTGTAGGCTTTCAGCAGCAGGATAAAAATATACACGTAACCGATAGCGGTGGTCACTGAAATAATGAGTTGATTGAGCGTAATAGAAACGTTTACCATCAGATCGATCGTCATGCTTAGCGTAAATACGGCCAAGGCTTGAATTCCAAGCATTGCGCTTAATGCGGCGACGATCCTTCTGTTGGCGGTCATGTTGAAGAAATGATACACAAACAATAGGAAAAACAAGACGAAAAGCGTAAGCGAGATGGCTTGTATTTCTAGTTGAGAAGCTGGGCCTAACTCCGGAAACAGTAAATAGATCCATCTTTCATTTATCGTCGATATATGTAAAGCTTGCGCTAAACAGAATAGACTGAAATATAGCTCATACCGAAATTTTCGTTTGTGCTGCAAATAGGCCGTAAAGTATATAAACGAAAATAGCAGATAGCCGGAAATAAGAAAGCCTTCAACGAATTTGGCACGGCCTTGTTCGGATAAGATTTGATTGGCTAGACCGAAATCGAGCGAGCTGACAATCCCGCCAACGACATAGTCATAATTGGCAACGAGAATAACAAGCTCTATTTGTTTATTCTTACTGTTTCCCAACACGACATACTTTTTGTAATCGAAACGATATTCTTCGGCTCTTTGGGAAGGAACGCCTGCCGAGCCAAGCTCCTGCCCGTTTATAAACACTCTATTAGCATTACGAATCGTATTCAGCTTGACGCCATACAGGTCATCTTCCGGAACATGGATAAGCAAGCGATACGTGCCTGTCCCGTATGGAGCTGCCTTCTCTGATTTATAGCGATTCCATGCTGCGGGTACGGGGATGGTTTGGCGTTGAGTCTTGTAACGATCAAAAACATCCTCGTCCGGGCTTGGTACGATTAATTGTTCCGGATAGAAGTCCCATTCTCCATCAAGCTTAAGTTCATCCTGACGATCCCAATGCTGCAACGAGAGAACGCCATCGTTCGCCGTGAATGTATTGGAGTCGAATATGCGAAAGGAATGAAGAACAAAGTACGTTGTCAAGAGAGTGATAGCGACCATAATTAGAGAGAGAATCTTTCTATTTTTCACACTGCCAATTCCTTTCACTATGGGTACTGCGGTGTAGGCTATCTCTCAATAGTATCGTCAGTAACTCGTAAAAACTTTAAGAGCCGCATTACCTGTAAGTTGAAGGGGCTGTCCCATGAGCACAACAAGCTGCTGCCAAAGATAATCGATGATAAAAGTACAAGGGGTATGTACCTCCTTCCGATGCTATACGCACCTGAAACCTGAATGGGTAAACCCGTGATAAGGTGGTTTCAGGAGCGTATGAGGCAATCTCCAGGCTAATCATGACCCACTACGTTTCCAATTTATTGCATATAGAACTTTTACGGCGGATCAATTTGCACACAAGAGTTTACGAAGAGAAGTTAGTCGAAAAATCGTACAACGCAGCTCGAATCAGGCTTAAACGGCGGACGTTTGTAGGAAAAACCGCACAAAGCAACTCGGCTCAGACTCAAACGACGAACGTTTGTAGGAAAAATCGTATAAATCAACCAAGATCAGGGGGTCTATGTTGGGAATTATCTGGAAGTGTTGTGGGTCAAGCGTAGATCTTCAGGAGGTACATCCCCCTTTCCTTTTCTTGCATCTTAACCGGATGGAAGCTGTGTATGCCGGTTGCTAGAAGTACGGTGCAAGCGCGAGTTTAAAGTTTTCTTTGTAATTCACAAGTTGTCCCAACTGCCCTGCTAGAATAGAGGAGAAAAATCGACATCATTTTTCCTATATCCGGCTATGAGAAGGGATGAACAAGTGTGAAGAAGGCAAAAAAATGGGGATGGACGTCGAAATCACGGCTTCTGGCGTGGATGCTGATCGTCAGCATGATCGTGACCGCACTGCCTGTACAGCAGGCGGCAGGGGCCGAACTCCCGGTACAGCGGGCGATAGAGCCCGAGCTGCTGATGCAGCAGGTGGCAGCGATAGAACCAAGCGGGTTTCAGGATGTGAAACCAACGGACTGGTTCTACGATGCGGCCGTCTATGTCCGGAAGAATGGTATATTCGGCGGAACGGGCGGGGGCGCCTTCTCGCCTAAGGGAACGATGACGCGCGCCATGTATGTGACGGCGCTTGGACGAATGGCCGGCGTGGATGTCAGCGAGTATTCCGCCTCGAGCTTTGCCGACGTGCCGGCGGGCATTTGGTATGCGCCATTTGTAGAGTGGGCGGTTAAGAAGGGGATTACTTCCGGCACGGGAGCTCGCAATTTCTCTCCGGATGCAACCGTGTCCCGGGAGCAGATGGCGGCGCTGACTTTGCGCTATTTTGAAAGCTATCAGATTCCCTATCAAACTGGCAATCCCGTAACTACGCAGCCAAAGGATCTCGCGAACGTGTCTTCCTGGGCGGCGGATGCAGTTGTGAAGCTGTGGCAAGCGGGTTTGTTCGACGGGGACAGCAATGGCAACTTCAATCCACATAAACAGGCGACTCGTGCGGAAGCGGCTGTTTTCTTCATGCGCAACAACGCGATTGTGGAGGCGTGGAAAAATCAGAATCCAACAGCACCGACGCCGACCCCCTCGCCGACATCCGATACGGATAATGGCACGACGAACGGCGCAGGGCTGCCGACGTCCGGAACCGGCGGCGGTGGCGGAGGAAACGGAGGCAGCCCAGTTATCGAATATACGCTGACGTTTGAGAGCAACGGAGGCACGGAGATAGCCGACCAGAAGGTGCGGCAAGGGAAAGCGCCGAGTCATCTGCCTGCTCCGGCGAAAGAGGGGTATATCTTCCAAGGATGGTTTAGGGACAGCGATTTATCGCTCATCTTCGCGGAGGGAAGTCCCGTTAACGCGGACACCAAGTTGTATGCGAAATATATAGATAGCGTGAGTAATGCTGTACAGAGCACTCCCAGCTACTCTGAAATGGATGTCGCTCCGGACTTCACTATTACGGTTTTCGATGCGTCCGGCAATCTGACCGCGTCGGAGGTGCAAGCGGGGCTTGAGTTCGAGGATACTTCAGATCCTGATTTTACGGGGATTACCGTCACCGGCTCGAATGGTCACTTCAGATTAGCGGCCGAAGGCGGTCGATTCACAGAAGGACACACCTATCAACTGACGTTAACGGATGACAATCTGTCTTTCCAAGGTCAAGACGCTACGACGAGCATCTATGTTTTTAGCGTTGCCAAGGAAGAAGTCATGAATGTCCCGCTAAATCCGAATATGATCTATCTGCCTTTCGCGGATGTCACGAATATGATGCTTGATGGCGCGGAAGTAGGTTCGCCGGCCATTCCGCTCATTACGACGACGGTAGGTGACAGCGAGAACGGTCTTGCCGCCGCGAATGGCGGCAGTGGAACTTTCTCCTACAGCGGAAGCAGCGAGATTCAAGTGGGCGCTGTCGTTGCAATCTACGAAGGGGTTCGTCCCGATCTGCGCACGGTAGACACAACCGGCGCCGACGATGGCGCTGTCGCTTATGTACAGATTACGGCGATTAACGGCAATACCTACACCTATGATCACGCGGATGCCAAGCAGGTGTTGTTCAAGCCGGATGTTCTGCCTGTGAGCGTAGAGGCGGATACGGACGGAGAACCGGACAATAACTCTATCACGGTAGAGCATATCGCGATGAACTACAGCGACAGCATGTATGCGCCACTAGGCTTGAGCGAGCTCACCACCGTCGATGTAGGCGATTTTATCGCTTTCTATGAGGGTGAGTTAGTGAATGGCGGCTCCCAACTGTTAATCGGTTATGGACGTATTACGTCGATTACGCCTGTGGCGGAGATGGATATTATTAAGTATGTCGATGTCACGGAAGAAGACATCGCGCATATCCTCGACGTCTATCAGCAACAGGCGATTGACGGCGACCAACTGCTGTCGCAGGAGGAAATCGCGCAACTGGAGGATCATATTGAGCAGCAAGCGATCGCCAGCGGCTTCGTCGACCAGGCTGCGGACTATCTGTCTGCGCTGGCCATGGAGACGGATGTCTTCAAGACGCAGATGGAAGTGAATATGCTAGCGGCTAACGGCGTAGGCAAAGTCAGTGTGGAGAATCTGACGGTTGTCGCTGCGCTGGGCACGAGAGTGAATCATATTGCCGGACAAAACTCCGGAGTCAGCGCTACGCTTCAGATCGGCGCCGACATTGTCATTCGCATCCATGAGGAGAGCGACCTCGTCATCCATATGACGGGTACGTTCTTGCAGGAGATTACTTTGAATCTCGGCATCGATGGGGGGACGGATTGGGGGGAGGCATGTGTTTGGTTTCTCTGTGTGCCCTACCCGAAAGATTATCGGATTACCGCCAATCTGGATGCGTACACGTATACCGGAATTAACATTACGGCGGAGATTGCCACGGTGGCACACGATAAGCTGCAGGAAGCACTGGATGACTGGGATGAAGCAGCTACTGGCGGCAAACTAGGCAAGGTTCGCGACATCGCGACAGAGATGCAAGCGCTAATCGACGGTGTACAGGATACGACGGTGGACTCGGCGGAACTGAAGGCACAGTATCAAGAAATGATGGAGAACGAGACGGATTGGGTTCCGTTGATCAAGAAGAAGCTCTTCGAGAAGAGCGTGCGCGTAGTTATGGGTATCGTTGAAGTCAACTTCACAGCCGAGTTTGTGGTCAGCGCCAATGTGAACCTGACGATCGGCGCGGATTTCAACTATACGACAGCCAAACGCTACTCGGCTACCGTACACGTGCTTGGTTTCCGAGGTACGAGCAACACCGTAAGCTTGCCGGGGGACGGCAATTACCATTTTACCTTCTATGTGATGGGGACAATCGGCTTGCGGGCGGGTGTTCTGCTGGAGCTTAAAGCGGGAGTTGGCAGTGTTAAGCTGAATAGCATCGGGGTGTCTATTGAAGCCGGTGCGTACGTGAATCTGTGGGGGTACTTCTACTATCAGTTGAAGCGACTGGAAGGGGTGCAGACTACCCGGTCAATGGGCGCTCTGTACGTAGAGATCGGCATCTATCTGGAGACTGCAATCGGCGCCCAATTGGGCGATGGCTTGCTCTCGGGCAGTATACCGGTATACGAGAATACATGGCCGTTGTACACGGTAGGGGAGCAGAAAAATGTCGATGACTTCGCCTATCCGGAGGATAAGCCGGTTAGATTGAACCTGGCGGGCTCCGCGTCATCGATCGCCGTGCCGGAGTCGTGGCTAACCATGAGCCGGTTTGATTTGAAGACTGGCGAAACGGATACCCAGACCTTTGACCGCGCGAAATTCGATTTCCAGGTGGACAACAGGAATTTCAGGTATAGGGCGGATACAGGAAAGATCGAAGTGGTGAACACGGACATTCAGGTGAGCGAGGGCAATCTGGTCATCACCTGGAGAGGCGCGCCTCTGTCGCTCTCGTCCGAACCGATCCAGCGCACGATTTCCTTGAATTGGCTCGCCAGAGTGGGTGACTATATCATCCAACTGGACCCGCAGAACGGTGAAGCGAACCAGATTGTCGCAGCGCCGTACAACGCACCGATCAGCGTGGACAACCCGGTGTATCCGGGATATACCTTTGACGGCTGGTACTGGTCAGGCACCGGCGGCTCGAAGGCAACCATTCCAAGCCGTATGCCTGCACAGGATTGGATGCTATACGCGCGATGGATCCCGAACACGGATACGCCGTATACCGTTCAGCATTATTTGATCGACCCGAATACCAAGACAGCGACGTCGCCTGCAGCGACGGAGACTTTGACCGGAACAACCGGCACGGAGATTCAGATCGTCTCCGACAGGTTCCTTGACCAAGGTTATGCGACAGGTAAGGCCGGCGGGATGAAGATCAAGGGGGACGGTTCGACGGTCGTCAGGGTTGATCACTATCCGGCGAATCGCACGATGACCTTCGACGGAGGGTATGTGGGCTCACCGGGCAGCTCGCTGACGGAAGCAACCGGCAAGAATATCTCTGCTCGCATCCCGATACCGACCAGACCGGGCTATACGTTCGCCGGATGGTCGCCGGATGTTCCAAGTGCGATGCCTGCTACGAACACGTCGTATACGGCCCAATGGACGGCGAAAGAGGACACGTCCTATCAGGTCGCCTACCTGCTGCAAAACATCGGAAGCGATACCTATACGGTAGCGGATATGGAATCGTATCGCGGGGCAACCGATGCCGAGGCAAGCCTGACGAATCCGGCAAAATCCTATGAGGGCTTTACGTTCGACGCCACCATTCCGGGAACGGTGCTGTCTGCCCCGATCTCGGGCCGAGGCACAACGGTTCTGAAGGTGTATTACAAGCGCAATAGCTATGCCATGACGATCAATTACAACGGCTCCGGCGAAGCGACCAGGGTCATTGATCACGTACCGTTCGGGGCAACGACGGGGTTATACCTTGGAGTACCGGCTTGGCAGGGGAGCGCGTTCGCCGGATGGTCGCCCGCTTCGCTGACCACGATGCCCGCGTACGATGTCGAGTTTACCGCCCAGTGGGCGCTGAACACCCACACGGTGAGCTTCAACAGCAATGGAGGGTCGGCGGTCAATGCCTTAACGGTTGGATACGGCTTCCAGGCAAGCGAGCCGGATGAGCCGACGAAGGACGATCTGGTGTTCGGCGGCTGGTACAGGGATAGCGCGCTGACGATGGAATACGACTTCGGGACGCAGGTGACGGAGGATCTCGCGCTGCATGCGAAGTGGCTGCACAGCTACACGGTGAGCTTCGAGAGCAACGAAGGGTCGGAGGTAGCCGATCTGAAGGTTAACGAAGGAAGCCATGCGTTGGCGCCTGACGCGCCTACGAAGGAAGGCTTCGTATTCAGCGGCTGGTATAGAGACAGCGAATGGACGAGCGCTTATGACTTCGAGACGGAGATCGTGACGGCCAACCTTATTTTGTATGCAAAATGGGTGGTTGCTACCAAGATCAGCTATACAGTGAGCTTCATCAGCAACAACGGCACGACAGTGGAAGATTTGACAGTAGACGAAGGAGCCGTGGCTACGGCGCCCGGCGCACTGACGTTGACCGGGTATACCTTTGACGGCTGGTACACCGACAGCACCTTCCAGAACCGATTCAGCTTTGCGACACCGGTTGAGTCGAACCTTACACTTTACGCGAAGTGGATGCGGAACAGCTACACGGTGAGCTTCAACAGTAACGGCGGATCAGCGGTGGCCAGCCAGACGGTGGAATACAACGACACTGCGACATTGCCTGCCGCACCGACGAGAAACGGACATATGTTCGCCGGCTGGTACACCACCGCCGGTCTGGGCACAGCCTATAACTTCTCGACTGGGGTGAGCGCCAATCTTACGCTGTACGCGAAGTGGACCGCCGTCTACACGGTGAGCTTCGACAGCAACGGCGGATCGGCAGTGGCCAACCAGACGGTGGAAAGTGGCGGAAAAGCCGATGAACCCGCAGCACCGACGATGGACGGTTATACGTTCGCGGGTTGGTATAGCGACGCCCTCCTGCAAGAAGCTTACAGCTTCACGAACAGAGAGGTGAACGCTAACCTCACCTTGTACGCGAAGTGGACATTTAACAGCTATACGGTAAGCTTTGACAGCAATAACGGACCCGCTGTGCAGAGTCAGGCGGTGGTTCCGGGCGGCAACGCTATAGCGCCTCCCGTACCGAAGTGGATCGGTTTCAGATTCGACGGCTGGTATAGCGATCCCGCGACGACAATCGCCTATGACTTCTCGACAGCGGTGAACGCAGATATGACCCTGTACGCGAAATGGACGATGACCTCGTGGACGACACTTGGCGATGCGCTGGTAGGGGGAGCGCAAAGTCACTCCGATATCGTATTCGACAACAGCGGCACTCCCTATAGTGCTTATGTGACGTGGAATAATGAAATCATCGTAATGAAATACGAGGATGACGAGTGGCAACCCGTCGGCAACCTGACGGCCTTCAATAAAGCGTGGAATAATACGATTACTGTTACGCTCGCCATAGACAGCAAGGATACGCTTTATGTTGCTTATATGGCGAAAATCGATGAAGCTTATAAACACGTTGTAATGAAATACGATCAGGGAGCTTGGGAAGCCTTGGATCTTTTTACGCAACAGAATTTCGGGTACGATGCCTCCATGGTCTTTGACGAGGATGACAATCTTTATCTGTCTTATCTCGAACAAGGTAACAACATTAGATCCTTGTATGTGAAGAGATACAAGGACAATATATGGGAGAATGTACACAGTACCAACTGGGCTAATGCTAATTATACTGCCCTTGCGTTTAACCCGAGCGGCACCCTTTATCTATTCCATATGTGGTACAACATGCCGGATTATATAAGCAAAACATCGTTGAGGACATACGATGGCAGCATGTCGTGGTCTCCCGTTAACAATGCGGAACTCCAAGCAACGCTTAGTGCGGATGCCTCATTCACACTTAGTCCGGATGGCGTACCTTATGTGGTCTACAAGAGTAAGTCCAATAACGAGGTGGTCGTGGCGAAGCATGAGGGTTCTTCATGGCAACCTGTAGGTACGACTGGAATCTCGTATGAGACGTCCGGGGCTCCCAACATCAAAATCGCCTTTGACAGCGAGGGCACGCCGTATGTCGCGTATGTAGATACGGATCACGGCAACAGGCTGACGGTGAGGAAGTACGAGAATAACAGTTGGAACATCGTCGAGTATGCAGGCATCTCGGCTGCTAACATTAGTTACTTAAATCTCTCCATAGACAGCAACGATAACCTTTATGTGAGCTATAAAGAAGGTATCACCACGACAAGTAAATTGACCGTGATGAAGTATGATCCGAGCCTGCATTAACCTTAAACGGATTGAATCACAGAGCAGCCTGCCCCCATCGGAGCAGGCTGCTCTGCTGCGAGTCCGGCATAGGCCAGAACTTATGCTGGAAAAAAGGACCTCATCGTGATAGTTGTATTCTACGCCTTGCACAGATTTGCAGGGCACAATTTCCTTTAATGATGTTATCATTAGGAGAATTAACTTATATATCGCGCATCCTGTAGATTGGGGTCGATATCATCATGAGGGGCATTCTCCGATTCGGTTCTCGTACGATCTTGCTTTATATCGCTGCTGCCGTTGTTGTCGGTTTGGTTGCAAGCTATGTCGTCATGCCTGCAGCGGACTCTCCCAAGTTCGAAAGCAAAGCAGGCATTCTGGATTTAACGCAGGTTCATATCCGTGAGAATCCGGTAAAGTTAGCGGGGGAGTGGGCGTTCTACTGGCAAGAGCTGCTGTCGCCCGAGGATATACAGAATCGCCTGGCAAGGGGCGGCAATCCTGAACGCTGGATCAGCATCCCCAACTCCTGGCTAGGCGATCGGTTGGATGGCCAGCGGCTGAGCGGTACAGGTTATGCCACCTTTCGGGTCGTCATAAAGCTTGGCGAGCAGGATCGCGGCGAGCGGCTTGCGCTGCGGCTGCCTGCGATTTTTCATGCGTATAAATTGTGGGTTAACGGCGAGCTTCTGGAAGAGGTTGGTGTGGTTGGTAGGGACAAGAGTAGAGCGATCCCGCGTCTGGCAACGAAGCTTGTGTTCTTCCAGCCCGAGCAAGATTCGGTGGAACTGGTGATGCAAGTTGCCAACTTCCATCATAAGCGAGGCGGCATCACCCAGTATATCGAGTTGGGCGGAAGTGATGGATTAACGGTCAAAACCCATCTGAACATCGCCGCTGAAATGTTCATCACCGCAAGCCTGCTGGTGATTGGGGTCTATCACCTGCTGCTGTTCGCCTTGCGACGCAAAGACAGGGCGCCCTTGTTCTTTGGTCTGTTCACCCTAATGTTCGGCATCCGCTCGTTGCTGGTCGGCGAGCTATTGCTCACACAATGGTGGCCGAATTTTCCGTGGGAATTGCAGTTCAAGATCGAGTACCTGATTCTATGCAGCAGCGGGTATATCATCACGATGTACTTCAATTGCATCTTTCCGAATTATGTGTCGCGTTGGTTCCATCATGGCACGAGGTTCGTAACCGGAGCATTATGTATCGTTGTTGTGGCGGCCCCTGCCATTATCTATACCCAAATGTTGCCAATGATCGGTGTGGTCGTTGTCCTGCATATGGTTTATCTGATGGTTGGACTGGCCCAAGCGGCTGTGCGGCGTAGGGAGGGAGCGCTGATCTTCCTGCTGGTGTCGGTGGTTGCTTTAGTGACGGTGATCAACGACTTTTTATATTACAACGAATGGTCGCGAATCGGAAATACCTCTCCGCTGGGGCTGTTGGTGTTTACAATCGCACAGATGATGCTGCTTTCTTCCAGATTTACGAGGGCGGCGGCGAACGAGGAGAGGATTGCGCGCGAGTTGCAGGACGCTAACAACAAGCTGACCGAAATGAATATGAATTTGGAACGGACCGTGCAGGAACGCACACAGGCCTTATCCGCAGCTCATGACGATCTCCGCTTATCGTATGACCAGCTGCTTCAATCCGAGGAAGGGCGGAAGAAGCTCCTCGCCTATATTACGCATGATCTTCGCATGCCGCTGTCCAGCATGCTGGGTTATGTCGAGGCTGTGCAGGACAGAGTCAAGCCGGAACGCAATGATCAGTATCTGAAATATATCCGGGATAACACGATAAGGATTAATCGCATGATCGAGGAGTTAAGCTTCTTGTCGCATTTGGAGACGGGACAAGTCTCGTACCGCATGGAGCCGGTTCATGTGGTTCACTTCTTGCGCCGGTTCTATGAACAATATGAGTTGGTAGTGCGTGACGCAGGTCTGGATTTTAGGCTGGACTACAGAGGTGAGGAAGATCAAGGATCTAATTCGCCTGTTGTCGTGATGGATGCGCAAAGACTGGAGCAGGCGTTGTTCAATCTGGTGTCGAACGCAATGAAGTTTACTCCAAGGGGTGGGGTGGTGCGTATTGCGCTAGCTGTGGATGAGGCGAATCTTACCCGTTATGCGATCATTAGCGTACAAGACTCAGGCATGGGAATTCCGCCGGAACAGCTCGAGCAAATCTTCGATCGTAATTACAGGTATGATCAACCGGGTGAGAAGGGCGTAGAGGGCAGCGGGCTCGGACTGGCGATTTGCAGGGAAATCGTGCAAGCGCATGGAGGAACGGTTCGAGCGGAGAGCGACGGCAGGACGGGGTCGATCTTCTCTGTATCGCTTCCTTGTATTGTAAATGAAGGAAGGTGACGATATGGCGGTAGCGAACAAAATCATGATCGTCGATAATGATCCCTGTCCTATTCGCTCCCCCGCCCCTAAGGACGGTGAAAGGCGTTTATGCGGTGTTTTAAGCATTCAATGAGACGACGGGTTTTGTTTCCGTTGGCCCAATCACTCCATTTTTATAGCGATGATTAATCTAATAATAACGCTTAGGAGCGACGTAGGGATAATCTCCCTTACGTCGCTATTTTTTTAGAATCCGGATAGGTCCAACTAAGTTGGTCTTCTTGGATGTGGCGTTGTATTTATCTTGAGCGCGAACTCAAAGTTTTCTTTGAGATTCGCCCATGGGCGAATCTGCCATGATAAGATACAAGGAGGGAAAACGCTATAATGTAACATACATCAGGGGGAAAACGAGGCTATGGTGCCCCAGCGGTGGAGGGAAGGTGACGATGTGGTGGATGCTCATAAAATAATGATCGTAGATGATGATTCCCATATATGCGAGATTGTTCAGGTATATTGCGAGCGGGAGGGCTTCATATCCTCCTATTGCCACAGCGGGACAGAAGCCATGAAGCTGCTTGCATCGTTCAAGCCGGATTTGATTGTACTGGATGTCATGCTGGCTAATGAAAACGGCATTGATTGGTGCAAGAACGCACGAAGCTATACGAATGCACCGATCGTGTTTCTGAGCAGCCGTGAGGAAGACGAGGTAAAAATCAGCGCATTATCCGATGGCGGAGACGATTATGTGACCAAGCCGTTCAGTCCGGGAGTCCTCATGGCCAAGATCAAGGCGCATCTTCGTAGAGTGTCGACGGGCAGAAGGGAGCAGCTGCTGGAGTTGCCGGGATTGACGCTGGATTACTACGCACAGTCCGTCATTATGGGGAGTGAACCCGTCTTTTTATCGAAAAAAGAGTTCGGTCTGCTGTCCTATATGGCACAAAACGTGAATCGTGTCGTCAGTGTCGATGCGTTGTTTCAGCTTATCTGGGGAACGGAGAGCCTAGAGGATACGAGAACGGTCGCTGTACACGTCAGCAATTTACGAAAAAAAATCGAGGCCGACCCTGCCAATCCTGAGAGAATCGTGACGATCCGGGGGACGGGATATATGCTGGTTGCCAGAGGTTCGGTGTAAGTATGAACTTAAAGTTTTCATTAAGCTTCTGTAACCGGATACTTGGACCAAGGCATCGTTGCATGTGACGATTGTAATAAGGAGGGAATGGCGTGAATGTAAAATCCGTGCAGCCGGTCAGTGATTATTTCAAAGCGATGCAGCAATACAAGGACGCACGTGAGACGAAGGATCAATCGCGTTTGGCATCTATTCGAAATATACTCATGCTGGGCAAGAAGCTACGCACTGACGAAATGAACTATTTACAGCGACAGGATCCCAATCTATATGATCAAACAATGAGACTCTCGATGGAGCGCCAAGCGTATGAGATCGCATTGCAGCATAGCCGTAGCAAAGCGGATGCGAACTATTACAACACGTTCAAGCTGATGCAGATTGCCGGGCAACTGAAGCATGGCGGTTCCGAGGAGCTGCTGATGCGCACGAACGCGATTCAGGAAGCCCATCGCGAGTTCGTGCGATCGAGCAAGTATGCCTCACTGAGATCAGATGGATACGCCCCTCGTAAATTATTGTGATGAAACCATGGCGGGAGATTGGCCCACAGCTAAACAAGTTGTTGGATTCACTTAGCCAGTATCTGTGAAGGGCGCCCGATCGGGGCGTCTATGATCCCATAGAAAAACACCGCTTCGTTTGGTAGAGTAAGAGTGACGAGCAATCACTATTAGGAACCAGCGAGGTGTATTACGATTTATCTGAATATAAGTATCTTTATACAAGTTTTGGGGATAGGAATTGTAGTGACGATGCTCCTTTCTTTCTGGAAGAAGAGAGAGATCGAACGCTTGTATAGGGGTATGGGTTCAATTGTGGCGATTACCGGTATAGTCGGATCGTTTCTGATTCGTGATGCACTAGTGAAGTCTTTGGATCGTGCCCGTATTCGATTTAATGATGAGGAACGATTTATCCAATGGGCTCTTTCGAAGTTCGACACTTTCGCATTGTGGTCGCTGTTGGTGTTGGCCATTATTATTGTAGCTTTACTATTATACATATGGAAAAATAAGCAACGTTTAACGCCTGATAAACGGCTAGGCTTAACAGTAATTATCGTTCTTCTGATGGTTGCTTCCCCGATCGCGGCTATCGTTTATGGATTTGGAACGATCAATAAAGAATTTGATGTGGCGGCCTATATTTTGACACTGTCGATCTGTGAACTATCGATACTTTACATTCCGCTTCTATTTAAGAGAATGATGGCTTAAAAAATCGCCTGTCCCTTCAAGAGGACAAGGCGATTTTTTTGTCGTGACGCAATAATCCGTCTAGATCAAATCCGATTTTTGCAGCAAGCGTTTAACGATAGAGGCAACCTCGGCTCTGGTTATATAATCTTTCGGAGCCAGCTTGGTGCCGCTTTTTCCCGTTACGATTCCGGACTGTATGATGTCGGCGATGCCGCTAAGCGCCCAACTGGAAGCTTTTTTCGCATCCGCAAACGGACTTAATATCTTGTCGATCGATTGAGCGGAAAGCTTAGCTTTCAATCCGGTGATCGTCATCGCTTTAGCGGTAATGACCATAGCTTCTTCGCGAGTAATCTTAGCATTCGGATGGAAACTGCCGTCCTTCAGGCCGTTGATCAATTGATACGAATAGGCGGTACTAATCGCGCCGTTATACCAGTCGGAAGCTTTTACGTCCTTGAAAGGAGAGGCTTCGTTTTCCGGTTTAAGTCCCAATCCGCGAACGAGAATAGCTACGAATTCAGCACGAGTGATATCCGACTCCGGACCGAAAGAACCGTCTCCTTTGCCGTCGATGACCATACGCGAACCCAAGTCGTTGACTGCGTCTTTAGCCCAATGATTGACAACATCGCTAAACTCTATCGGATGCCATATGATCGAGTAGGCGCTATTGGTCAAACTATTCACTTTCGCGTAATACTTGCCGTCAATCATGACGATCTTGGTAGGTACATGACGTACGGTTCCGTCCGCTTCGACAACAACGCCCGTTGTAATCTTCTTAGGATCAACGCCGTCCGGAATTGCAAACGTGCGTTCAACATAGGCGCTGAACTTGGATACGACAACCGTTTTACCTTCATAGGTCGCTTTAATCGTAAATTCAATCGGCGGTGCGATAAGGGTGAAGCTTCCTTTGTTCGCTGCATTCTCCACCGCTTTTATCGTATTCGCGGTCGATTCGGCGATTTCGATCCGCACCTTTATATCTTTCAGAGGGACCGAATTGCCGATCTGATCGGAGATAGAGCCGATGTTGATTTGTTGAACGGGGAGCGTGTAAGCTGCTTGATTCGTTCTGATTTCCAAAACCGCTTGCTTGCTTTCCATGTTTCGAATCATCTGACCGTTCAGTTCGCCTACGACGACATCGGACTCGGCCATCACCGGAATAATGACGGTCGCGCCCGGACCTTCCGCGGCGAGCTTGTCCTCCAGCTTTTTCTGGTCGACGGTTACGGTGATTACGGTTCGTCCGTTCACTTTGGATGTCATTGCCGTGCCCATGCGCTCCACTTTGCCGTTAACGAGCACATCCACGCTTGTTGTCGCGGAACTTGGATTCTCGTTCGAAGCGTTGCCGCCGCCGGATGGCGAAGGGCTGCCACTGGGTGACGAAGCCGTGACAGCAGAGGTCAATAAACTCTCCGCAGCTAATCCTGTAGTCGTGCCCGTATTCGCAATCGGCGTCACTTCAAAACTAATGTACTTTCCAAGATCGGCCGACCGCAACGTATAGGAGGTTGACGTTGCTCCCGAGATTGCCGTCTTGTTCGCTCCCATCGCATCATCTGAGCGATACCACTTGAATAAACTCGTACCTTCCGCATCAGAGTTTGCATCGCTATAGGTGTAACTTCCGGTTAAGGGTGAGCCAACCTGTGCCGTTCCCGTGATACTCACATGGGAGGCTTTCGGTGCGACCTCTCCGAAAACAATGCCGGATGTGTTTTCAACATTGTTTAGCGTCAGATCAGCTTGAATGCCGTCTCCATCTTTGCCTATTAAAGTTCCTCCGTTGGCAAGCAAGGAACTTCCAATGGTAATGACATCGGTACCTAGGTCAGAAGCCTTCACCACATATTTGAATGTCAGGATACTGGTGCGCGTACCGCCGGAATAAATCGCCTCAACCGCGTTGCTACCGATCGTTAACGGCAAAATTGCAGGGTTTATACGCGCCCGCATCACTTCCGAGAAATGAACCTTAAAGAGCAATTCTTCGCCCACATTATAAACCTTTGCCTCAGGCACTTCGACCGACGTGATCGTCGGAGCTGAAGCGTTTAGACTGATCTGGACAAACGGCTTAGTGTCAATGCTCGCTTGACTGGCATTGCCTCCAGCATCGACAATCGATCCGTTCGTGCTTTCGATCAGTCCCAATGCGTCAATGTTGACGTCGCTATCCGTATTCTGAACGGTATAACGAAATATGAGATCGGTCGGTTCTAAGTCCGGTACATCGGACACATATACAGCCTGAGCTACGGAACGGGCGCCGGACATTAACGACAAACTCAGTGTACCGCTAACCTTTACGGGCTCCGTAAAGCGAATCCTGAACTCAAAGCTTTCTCCTGTAACATAATTCCGATTGGTCGGTGTGTAAAAGAAATGCTGTACTTTAGGGAGGACGGCATCGACTCGAACGTCTGAAAGCGCAAGCTTGTAAACGGCGAGAGGCATCGGCGTCGATGCGCTCGCGTCGTTGATGCTTCCACCGTTCAATTGAATGGCGTTGTCGACCCTAATCCCGTTAAGAGCTTCGTCCCCGTTCTGAACGGTATATCGGAACGTAACTTTGTTACCGGATACTTCCGCAACCTTTGCTTGCTTTTCTATTGGCGCTTGTGTTGTTCCGAAGAACAATGGGAGAGAAGGTATGCCGGTCACGGCCACGTTCTGATTATATTGGAATACGAAATCCAAGACTTTGCCTTCATTATAGTAGCCGTCAGCAGGAATGATCTCCGTTACGGGCGAAGATCCGCCGGCGCTTACTTTTACGCCGGTAAGTTCTGTAACCGTTCCATTCGGGGAAATCGGATTAATTAGGTTATGCGCGGCATCCTCAATTACGCCTCCATACATCTTTATTTCATTGTCGATCGTAATTCCGTCGAGATCTTCCAGTCCAGCTTCTACGTTGTAAACAAATTCAAGCTGAATGAGCCCGTTTGTAGAGTTTACCGCTTCTGCGCGTACTTCCGTTCCACCGATATTGAGACTGAGATAGGGCTTACCATAATTACTGATAACGTTGATATTCTCAGAGAATGTTACAAGGAATGAGAGAGGTTCGTTTGCAGCATACGTTTTATCAAGGGGATAACTAATAGAAAGAATACTCGGAATGACTGTATCTATCTTGGTATTGGTATTCAGCACTGTTGCACCGCTTGGACCAAACCCGCTTCCGAGATCAGCAGCTTCATCAGAAACATTCGTTATGGAAGCGCCATTTAATTGAATGGGGCCTAGGACTTGAATGCCGTCCGCATCGTTATCGCCCGGTTGAACCTTGTAAGAAAAATTCAAATACTTCGAGGTTCCGGGCACAGAAGCGTAAGGGGCATCCCGCATTATCCCGCCAACATCGAGCTTCAGGCTAGGCGTTCCGCCTGTCACGCTCACATTCTCATTAAATTCTACGGTGAATTCAAGCACTTCTCCGGCTTTATACGTTTTGACCAGGGGCAGGCTCAGTCCCGTAGTCGTTGGCGAAGCTGCATTAACGTGATTCACGGCAAGCGATGTCGTAAAAAGCAAAAACACAAGCAATGCTGCGGTCATCTTGTTCAGTGCCACGATGGTGCCTCCTAATTTTTCTCATAATTTTATTCAGAATATATCATTACTTCAAAACAGTAAACAGAAATTACGAATAAGTAATCCTTTGAGGCCGCCTTGATGTTGGGGAAGTTTCTTTTATTGTTAAATCGGTACTCTTAAACTGTGTGATCCAATTAGGTGTCGTTACATCCGGTCATCCCGAATAGTCGCTTAAGGAGTCGACAGATCCCGTGGCTTTCTCTGTTTAGTCTGTGTTTAGGGTGCTCTACTATAATGGAAATTGACGAAAAACAGCGAAGAATAGAATGGGAGGCGACAAGATGTCGACAAGTAAAGAGAAAGAGACCGGCAAGAGGTTCGGTCATAGAAGTAGAAAGGCGATTTTTCTTGTTTTTGCATTTCTGCTGGCGCTGCCGGCGATGACGGGGGGGAATATTGCGAATGCGGCATCCGATGCGAGCAGTTGGACGCTCGTAGACGACGGCGAACTTATCAAAGATAGGTCAAAGAGTCTTTACAATACCGACCTTATCGAGTATAACGGAGACCTGTATGTCCTATGGTCGGAAGATGCCGACTTAAACGTTCTCATGCATGCGATGAAATATGATGGAAGGGATTGGGCTTCCGTAGACGAGCCTCAAACAGGGTGTCCCGCCGGATGCCTGAATGCGTACGGGAATGAAAACAGGTTCGCAAATAAAGCGGTTTTTCCTTCGCTTGCCGTATATAAGGGCAAATTGTATGCCTCTTGGTACGAAGGCTATCTCACATTCGACTATCGAGCCAGAGTCAGACAGTTTGACGGGACGAATTGGACGACGGTAGATGGCGGTACGTTGAATATGGCGCCTGGATTGTCGTGGGATCCGCGAATAACGGTTTTTAACGATGAACTGTATGCGATATGGCAAGAAGGTTCCCAAATTCAAGTTAAAAAATACGACGATACGGGAGCGGAATGGCAAGTTGCATCTCCGACGCCAAGTCTGAGCGGAAGTGGGGCAGGAAGCCCACAATTGGCCGTATACGACGGTTCTCTGTATGCCGTGTGGCGCGAAGAATCGGGCACGCAGGGCGTGCAGAAGATCAAAGTGAGCCGCTATGTCGGAGGAAGAGACTGGGAGTCGATAGACGGCGGAGGCTTTGGTTCCGATGTGGACACGTACATCAACCATCCGAACGTGGCCGTATTCGGGGACAAAATGTACGTCGCTTGGTCGGACAACAACAAGGCTATTCGGGTCAAGTCCTACGACGAAGAGAACGGGTGGCAATGGGCGGATGACAATGCCGGGTTGAATTACACCGCCGGAAGCAACGTTTCCGTTCCGAAATTAATCGCATACGACGGCCTATTGTACGCCGCTTGGGTCGAGTCGAATACCGTCAGGGCGAAAAAGTACGACGGCATCAGCTGGACGAGCGCAGACAGCGACCACGGGCTTAATGCCCGGGACAACTCGACCGCCAACCATCCTTCGCTCGCCGTATATGGCGGCAAATTGTTTGCGGCATGGACGGAGAAGTACGATGGCAAAAACCAGGTTCGAGTCGCAAAAATGCCTGTGCTCGAAGCCCCCGACGCCCCGCAGTTCGTGACGGCTGTCGAGGGGGACGGCGAAGCGACGGTCAACTTTTATCCGCCGGCGAGCAACGGAGGCAGTCCGATTACGGAATATACCGTAACGTCGGAGCCTGAAGGAATTACGAAGAAGGGCAGTACCAGTCCGATCAAAGTGACGGGTTTGACGAACGGACAGAGCTACACCTTCACCGTGACGGCGAAGAATGCATTAGGAACCTCTGAGGCATCCGATCCTTCAAACAGTATAACGCCGAAGGCGGGCTTTAAAATCTTCGTGTCCGGCGGAATGGATGAACCAGCGGACGTGGCTGCCGACGACGATGGTAACATCTATGTTACGGATTCTGAAGAAGGTCAGGTTCTCAAATACGATGCGAACGGCACGCTCCTGTCGGTGTGGCAGCAGATTGACCCGAGTTCGGAAGTTAACTTCAATGTGCCTGTCGGCATTGCCGTAAGCGTGACCGGAAGCGTCTATGTGGCGGACAAATTGAACGCTCGGGTGTATTCTTTCAACGATAGCGGCAGTTTGGTGGGAATAATGGGCGAGAGCGGCGAGTTGACCGCTCCAAGCGGTGTAGCCCTAGACAAGGTTAGCGGCAAAGTCTATGTTGCAGACTCGTCCCAAATCAAAGTGTACGACGCGAACGGCAGCCTTGAAGGAACGTGGGGAGACGTTCCGGGCAACGGAGCGGGACAATTCCGTAATCCTGTGGGCATCGCGGTAGACGCCGACGGCAATGTCTATGTCGCCGACACCGGAAATCATCAAATTCAGAAGTGGGACGCTAACGGCCAATTCGTTAAAAAGTGGGGAAGCATAGGCGCTTTGGACGGTCAATTCAATAGACCGGGCGGGGTCACTGTGGATGGAGACGGGAATGTCTTCGTCGCCGATACGTTTAACAATCGGATTCAGAAGTTCGATTCCGAAGGCAATTTCCAGATGACGTGGGGAATGTTAGGAGATGACGAAGGCCAATTTGTTTTTCCTCGCGGCATAACGGTAGACAATTCTGGCAATGTCTATGTTGCGGACACGGACAACAGCCGCATCCAGATTTTGCGCAAAGGTCCGTTGCTGCCGACGATCACGGCTCAGCCTTCGAATACGACGGCCGCCAATGGCAGCGCAAGTTTTAGCGTTACGGCTACAGGAACGGGATTAACCTACCAGTGGCAAGTGTATTCGGCCTTGTCCAACAGCTTTATGAACGTGCCGGAAGCGACAAATTCGACGTTGACGCTCGTCCAATTATCTGCGTCAGATAGCGGGGCACTGTACCGGGTGATTGTCAGCGGTAGCGGAGAGTCGGTGACGTCGTCCGAGGCGACGCTGACCGTAGACGGCGCGGCGGCGAATCCTGCGAACAACAGCGTAACGGCGAATACCCTGACGGTCAAGGTGGGCGCAACCATTACTCTGAGCGCGACAGGCGATCGGCAAGCGGCGGATGGAACCGTGAACGGGGACGAACGGTACGTTCCGACGACATGGACGTCTACGGAAGAATCCAAGTCCGGCGCGTTCGAATGGAACGACGACGTCAACGGCTACGTCTCGTCGTACGTGACTACGGGGACAGGAAGCTTCGTTGTCACGGCAACGTTCCGGAAGCAAAGATGGAACGGCTCGGAATGGGTGGACATCGTTGGCTCGACGTCGACGAGCACGGTGAACGTTACTGTGAACGCCGCTTCACCGGGAGGCGGATCCGTATCACCGGGAACCGTCCCGTCGACAGGGCCGGCCGCGGGAACCGAGGACAGCAATGCGGATATTCTCGTCAACGGTAAAGCAGAGAGCGCAGGCAAGGCAACGACGACCAGGATGAACAATCGGAAAGTTACGACGATTGCGATTGACGCGGACAAGCTGGACAAGCGTCTAGCCTCGGTAGGAGACCGTGCGATCGTAACCATTCCGGTCGGCGGCGATTCCGATGTCGTCATCGGAGAATTGAACGGCCAAATGATCAAGAATATGGAGGGCCGGCAGGCGATTCTGGAAATCCGAACGGATCGCGCGACTTATACCGTACCTGCGCTGCAAATCGACATCGATGCCGTTTCCAAAGAAATCGGCGCTTCGGTGGCCTTGAAGGACATCAAGGTACGAGTCGAAATTGCCGCATCCGCGGCAAGTACGGTACAACTGGCGGAAGGCGCCGGTACCAAAGGGGATTTCACTCTGGTTGCCCCGCCTGTAGATTTTAAGATCACAATCTCGTACGGCGATAAGACCATCGAGATCGCGAAGTTTAACGCTTATGTGGAACGGACGATTGCGATTCCGGATGGCGTAGATCCGAACCGGATTACGACGGGAGTCGTCATTGAACCCGATGGTACGGTGCGCCACGTTCCGACTAAGATCATCGTTGCGGACGGCAAGTATTATGCACGAATTAACAGTTTGACCAACAGCACTTACTCGGTCGTATGGCATCCGCTTGCTTATAGCGATTTGGCGGGTCATTGGGCGGAAGAAACGGTGAACGATATGGGATCGCGCATGGTGATCGAGGGGACGGGCAGCAGCACGTTTAGTCCGGACCGAGACATCACCAGAGCCGAGTTTGCAGCAATTGTCGTTCGCGGATTGGGACTCAAGCTGGACAAAGGCACAACGCCATTCACCGATGTAGCGGCATCCGACTGGTATGCCGGTGCGGTGAATGCGGCATACAAATACGGCCTGATTGACGGTTTCAAGGACGGCAAGTTCCGTCCGAATGACAAGATTACGCGGGAACAAGCCCTGCTGATCATCGCCAAAGCGATGGCGATAACCGGATTGAAGGAGAAGCTTCCGGCGAAGTCCGCAGATACCCTGTTGAAAGGCTACGAAGACAATTCGTCCGTGTCCGGTTGGGCGCGAAGCGGAGTGGCCGACAGTGTGCAGGCCGGCATCGTGACGGGAAGAAACGGCACGACGCTTGCTCCGAAGGCCTATATGACCCGGGCCGAGGTCGCAGCCACCGTTAGCCGCCTGTTGAAGGAATCGGGCCTCATCTAATCTAATATCGAATATGAGAAAAGCCGCTTCCGGCCGACGTTTGCAGACGTTGGTGGAAGCGGCTTTTTAATCGGGGTTCCCGGGGCTTATCATGCCCTGGCGCTTTAGACCGCTCCTGTGTTCTTGAGAAAATCTTCATTTGACTATAAGGCGAGTTTTTTTCATTATTATTTTAGACTTGAAACCATCTTTTCTGGTTAATGATACTTATTACCACAGTTGGAGAAGACATCTATGACAGAACAAACAACATTACTTAAGGAACAAGGCAATAATCGCGGAGCGTCCAAAGTAGCGGCGTTCTCTGGTTTCTATAAATTTCTTGTGAGATTCCGGATTTGGATACTTGCATTCCTTCTTGGACTTATATCGCTTGTGGCTTTCGCAGCCTACTGGGTCAGCTCTCTTGATATTGAGAAGCTTGTCGTTCCAGTATTAGCACCGACTCAATTGATAGATAGGAATGGCGAGCCGAGCTCCCAGATGGTTTCCGTCAAAATCGAGCTCGTATCGATCGACCAAATTCCGCTACATATGCAGCAAGCCATCGTCGCCGTAGAGGATAAGCGGTATTACGATCATACTGGAGTAGACGCTTTCGGCATTATTCGAGCTGCATTCCGCAACGTGAAGGAAGGCGGCGCAGCACAAGGGGGAAGCACGATTACTCAGCAGCTCGCCAAGAACGTTTTTCTAACAGGGGAAAAAACGTTCTCGCGAAAGCTGACTGAAGCGGCCTATGCCCTCAAGATCGAATCTACTTATAACAAAGACCAGATTCTCGAAATGTACTTGAATCAAATTTACTTTGGAGAAGGCCAATGGGGAATACAGAGAGCCGCTAAGCGGTATTTCGGCAAAGAGACGAAGGACTTGACGTTATCCGAATCCGCCTTATTAGCCGCATTACCGAAAGCTCCCAGTCGTTATTCTCCGCTTAAGAATAAGGAACTCGCATTGGAGCGAAGGGACCTTGTACTCAGCTTAATGCGAGATGGGGGCTTTATTTCGAATGTTGAGTATAACCAAGCGATCGTTGAGCCCGTTCAGGTACTTAAAGAAGCTCCCTTGGAACATCAAAATGATTTGCTGGGTCAATACGCTTCATATACAGACGAAGTGATCGATGAAGCCATTGAATTATACGGATTTACCGAGCGCCAGTTGTTGGCAGGAAATCTTCTTATCTACACGGAACTAGATCCGATCGTTCAGAGTGCGATGGAAAATACGTATCGTAATGATTCTCTGTTTCCCGATAGCGCCCCCGATCAACTCGTACAGAGCGGAGCGGTCATTATGGATCCTTCTACTGGCGGAGTTCGCGGAATCGTGGGGCAACGGGGCGAGCATGTATTTCGCGGCTTTAATCGTGCGACGCAGCTTGTAAGACAACCAGGCTCGGCATTCAAACCGCTGATGGTCTACGGACCTGCTTTGGAAAACGGCTATGATGCGAAGTCGATGCTGTACGATGGTCCGTTAGATATTAACGGTTATAAGCCGAATAATTCAGATCATCGAACTTTAGGGCAGGTATCGCTTCGGGATGCAGTTATTCATTCGAGGAATATTCCGGCAGTTTGGTTACTGAATGAGATCGGTCTGCAAACCGGAAAAACGTTTGTTGAGAAGCTCGATATCCCATTGAGCGAAGAAGATAATAACTTAAGTTTGGCGCTGGGAGGTCTTTCGCAAGGGTTATCCCCGCTTCAATTGGCGCAAGCCTACAGTGTTTTTCCTAATCTAGGTACAATGGCTCCAGCTCATACGATAACCAAAATCACTACGACAGATGGACGAGTTTTAGCGGAAGCTAAACTCGAATCGGTGTCGGTTATGTTACCGAATCATGCTTATGCCATGACAGAGCTTTTGGTCGATGTTGTGCGAGATGGAACAGGAAAGAACGCGGCTATGAATCGTCCGGTGGCAGGAAAGACGGGAACGACACAGCTTCCGCAAAATAAACAGTTCGCTGGGATTGCCGGAGGTTCCAAAGATGCATGGTTTGTCGGCTACACGCCGGAATTAGTTGGAGCGGTCTGGCTTGGTTATGACACTACGGATAGCAAGCATTATTTGACCACATCAGGTGGACAATATCCTGCTTTAATTTTCAAAGAGATGATGTCGTTGGCTTTAGAGGGTGTTCCAATCTCCGAGTTTAATCGTCCCGCGACTGGGCAAATAAGCAAAGGGAACGGTCCTAAAGAAAATATGAAAGGGGATAAGGGGAAAAAAGAAAAGGATAAGAAAGACAAAAAGGATAAGATCGATAAGAAAGATAAGATCGATAAGAAAGATAAGATGGATAAGAAAGACAAAAAGGACAAGAAAGATAAGCAGAATATTGATGAAAAAGAACGGAAAGGGAAGAGAGAGGAGTAAATAACGACTACGAGTCATATCAAAATGCACAACTAAATAAGAGCGAGACGGTAGCCTTCACAGCCTCCTGTCTCGCTTTGATTAATCCTGTGAACCCTTATCCTTATGCGGATTTGGGCTGTTTGTGCGCAGTTCTTTTATTATTCTTTTATTGGACGAGCTTAAGATGAAGATAGAGAGAAACGTTGGAAACCGGAGGACGGATTCGGGTATGGATTCGGGTGGCGCAAGCGGGAATCATTAGCGGTAAAGGGGGCGGGAAATTCGATCCCCATAATAAAGCCACACGCGCAGAAGCGTTGCAGATCATTTTGAATGTGTTGAAGCTCAACCCGCAATTGAAGGCACGGTTGGATTCGCTTAACGAATAGCATGAGAGACCGCGAAGCCAAACGGCTTCGCGGTTTTTCACGTCCGGCCCGTCGATCGTTTAGTAGAGCAACAGGCTGCCAGCACTACCGGCAGCCTGTTTGCTGTGTCTAAGCAGGAGATACGCAAGAAACCTAATAAAAGAACAAAATCGCACGATGTTAAACGCTTTCACCCGATTTTATACTGGGGATGACCATGAAGAAGGCCATAAAATGAGCAATAGCAGAAAGGATGCTAATGGAATGGTTGTCAAAACGGTATACGCCAGCTCAGTCGCGACGTTGGACAGCAACGTTTTTACGGGTGGCGGCACAAACGTCACGCGGCAGCTTCAGGAGGTTCTTGACAGAGCCCTAGTAGACGGAGGAATTCATCTGGTGATGGATGGCGCCGCGCTAGTGAGCGGACTTGTCGTTCACTCCAATACCACGATCGAATGTCTGACTAAAGACTGCGGTTTCTTTTTGGACGACCAGTCCAATTGCTCCATCGTTATTAACGCCGACCGGGACAAAAAGGTGATCAAGAGTCGCAGCATCTCGCTGTTGGGCGGCACTTACAATCACAACGCCCAAAACCAGCTGCATCATGCCCCCACCGACCAGCGCGACCTTGTATTCGGTACGCCCGGTGAACCTGATTTTTTCGACGGCCGTTTGGTGATGGCGCTAGAGTTTTATGGCGTGGAGTATTTGACGATCAAGGATATTACCATTCGCAACCAAAGATCCTGGGCAGCTATTATATGTAATTGGCGTCATGTGGTCGTGGAAAACGTGCATATTGATCTGATCGACCACATGAGCGGACAGAATCAGGACGGCTTGCACTTTTGGGGGCCGGGGCGTTTCCTTACGGTCAAAAACCTCAGCGGACGTACGGGAGACGATATCCTTGCTCTTGCCCCGGATGAGCTTGATCGGGAATCGGATATTACCGATGTAGAAGTCGACGGGGTGTTCATGGACAATGTCGATCAGGGGATCCGCCTGCTTAGCAGGGCCAAGGGACGTCTCGACCGGGTGACTATCCGCAACGTCAGCGGGACCTACAAGTGCTTCGGATTCTATATCAATCCGTGGTTCAGCGAGGACTATGGGTCTTTCGGGAATATTGTGATTGAGAACGTCGATCTGCGTCAGTCGGAACCTAATTACCATTATACGAACCCATTCCTTTTCCGCATCGGTGGGAATATCGAATGTCTTACGCTCAAAAATATCCGGCATCATTTCCCGAGCGACGATCGTCCGATCGCCGAGATCGGCATTCCGTTTGTAGATAAAAAGAAAAACATTGAAAAAGGGCAGGGCCAGCACATTCATACAGTCATCATTGACGGCCTGACTATTCTGGAGGAAGGCGGCGCCACAGCCATCGCCGAGTATATCAAAGTGGCGGGCCCTGTGGAAAATCTGGTGCTGAAAAACGTCATGGCCGTACGGAAAAATGATGCGCCTTGCGGCAAAATCGTTTCCATTGACGAAGAAGCGGGAAGCGTTGAAAACCTTCTGATTGACGGGGTTTACAGCAAAGGGTATGAATGCTTCGCCGATACGCGAGGCAAAGCTTCCAACGTTGATATTCTGAATACGATATGCGACGGCAAGCCTTTGAAGTGAGTAGGATCTGCCTTTTCGAAAGGGGCCATAGGTTGGCTCCTTTGTTATACGTAGGCTGCACACAAATTCGTTGGATAGAAGGTGTTTCGCGTGAGTGTTCATCCCGGCCAAGAAACGTGGAGCAAGGAAGATATTTGCGCGCATCTTGGAGACGATTACGACCGGTTTCTTGGGGCAATCGTCCCGCCGATCTTTCAAAATTCGCTTTTTACGAGGAAAACGGTTAATCACGGCTATACCTATACTCGCGTAACCAATCCCACGACCGAGATTGCGGAGACCAAAATCGCCGCTTTGGAGGAAGGGGAGGAAGCCAAATGTTTCGCTTCCGGCATGGCCGCGATCACATCGACTCTGATGAGTGTGTTGGAGCAAGGAAGCCATGTCCTATGTCCGAGAAGCGTTTACACGCCTACACGCGCTTTTCTGGAAAACTATATGCCCCGTTTCGGCGTGGAGGCGACCTTTGTCGAATCGGAGTCCGTGGAAGCGTTCGAGCGGGCGATTCGCCCGAATACGAAGGTGATTTTATTGGAGAGTCCGGTTTCCAACCTGTTCACGCTTCAGGACTTGGCGCAGTTGGCAGGGTTGGCTCGCGCGCACAACCTTACGACCATCATCGACAACACTTGGGCCACCCCCATGTATCAGAATCCGATTCGCTTAGGCATCGACCTGGTCGTTCATTCCGCCTCCAAATATATGGGAGGGCACAGCGATATCGTCGGAGGCGTCGTCGTCGGTCGGAAGGAGACCTTGACCGAAATCATGCATCGCGAGAGAGGCTTGTTCGGCGCGATCATGGACCCGCATCAGTCCTGGCTGCTGCTGCGCGGTCTCCGCACCCTACCGCTCAGGATGCGTCAGCATCAGGAAAGTGGGATGAAGGTGGCAAAGTTTCTCGAAGAACATCCGGCCGTGGAACGCGTATTTTACCCGGGCCTTCAGAGCCACCCGCAATTCGAGCTCGGCCGTAAACAAATGTCCGGTTATTCCGGGCTGATGAGCTTCGTACCGAAGGGCAGCGCCGAGCAAATCAGGGCATTCATAAAGCAATTAAGCTTTTTCGAGGAGGGGCCGAGCTGGGGCGGATTCGAGAGCCTTATCAATTCTCCCGGAGTCGGGATCTCCGAGGAAGCCTCAAGCCTTACCGGCATTCCTTCGGGCCTGGTCCGAATATCGGTAGGCTTGGAAAAGGCGGAGACGCTGATCGACGATCTGGATAGAGGCTTATTCGCAATGAAGGCTTAAAACGGCTTCCGATTTATCGAGAATAAAAGAGCAAGGCAGGGGATGAAGATGCTGATCGAGGGCGAAATGGCCCAATATCGGAATGAGATCGTCCATCACATTTCCGAATTAGTCAAAATACGAAGCGTTCAAGAGGAAGCCGAGCCCGGCAAGCCTTATGGCAGCGGGGTTAACCGGGCTTTAGAGTACATGCTCGAATTAGCGTGCTCGATGGGATTTGCGACTAAAAACGTTGATGGATATGCCGGCTATGCGGAATACGGGAGCGGCGAGCGAATGACGGCGGTTCTGGTTCATTTGGACACGGTTCACGAAGGAGAAGGCTGGACCTATCCGCCGTTCGGAGGCCTGATCGAGGAGGAGCGAATCGTCGGCAGAGGGGCATCCGACAACAAAGGACCGGCTGTTGTTGCGCTATATTGCTTGAAGGCCATTCGCGACCTTGGCCTTCCGATCCGCACCCGAATTCGAATCATCTTCGGAACGAACGAAGAAAGCGGAATGAAGGATATGGACTATTATTTCTCCAAAGAACCGCAACCGGACTTTGCCTTTGTGCCGGATGCAGGCTACCCGTTATTCAATGTAGAGATGGGCAACGCGATGATCCGGATCTCCCACACTCGGGATCGTCGTCAAGGGAGCGGCTCACTCCAAATCGACAGCCTGACGGGCGGGATGCCGCTGATTATGGCGCCGGAAAGGTGCGAAGTCCGGATCGCCTCCGGGCACGTCTCTGAAGGGAAATGGCACGAGTTGTTGAACCGTCGAACGAACCTGCAAGCGGAGATGGGAGCTGACGGGTATATCGCGATTACGGCAAACGGAAATACCGCTAACCAACCAAGCGGCAATGCAATTGCAGATATGATGGAATGGCTCGCCGGTCTCCCATTTAGAACCGATGCCGATCCATTCATTCTCTTCCTGAACAAAAAGATCGGACATGACACAAGCGGGAAGGCGCTGGGCATCCACCGCAGCGACGAGGTTTCGGGACCGACGCTTGTCCTTCTCAAGCAAATTCTCACAGAAGGAGATACCCTGACTGCCATAATTAACGTTCGTTATCCGGTAACCGAGGATGGGGATCGGCTGCTCGGCCTCGTCGCGGAGCAAGCTCAATTGCATGGGCTGCAGATGACGATTACCCGGCATCTCCGTCCAGTGTATGTCTCTCCCGACCATCCCGTCGTTCGCACTTTAAGTCGAGTGTACGAACGTGCGACCGGAGAGAAGGCCGAGCTGTTAAAAATGGGAGCGGGCACGTATGCCCGAAAGCTGAAAAACAATGGCGTCGCCTTCGGTGCCGGACTGCCAGGCGGGGTCGATAACAACGTGCATCGGCCGGACGAGTTTGTCCGCATCGAGGATATGATGAAGCATGCGGACATCTGTCTACAGGGGTTATATGAATTAGCGATACAAGAAATAAATCCGTCCCTTACACAAATTTAGAAGATAATTTAGAGGAGATGATCGACATGAATTCCCACTTGATGCAAGCAAAGAAACATTACGATGATTTAGGCTATGCGGTTTTTCCCGATGTTCTGGACGCGGAAATCGTCCGGGAAGCTCAGGAGCATATCGCTTGGCTAATGAAGAAGTATCCCGACAAGCGTCCCGAGCTGCTTACTCACGACTTGGTCGCCAAGGATCCGTTTTGGGTTCGCCTCATCAGCGACCCGCGTCTTTTGGATATTGTCGAGCAGTTCATCGGCCCCAACATAGCCTTATTCGCTTCCCACTACATTTGCAAGCCTCCGTACGAAGGTCGGCCCGTACTGTGGCATCAAGACGGAAGCTACTGGCCGCTCGAGCCTATGGAGGTAGTTACCTTATGGCTTGCGGTAGACGATTCTGTAAGGGAGAACGGCTGCTTGCGGGTAATTCCCGGCACACATACGATGCAGCTGCAGCAGATGCAGCAGAGGACGGACATCGACAACGTGCTCGATTCCGAGGTGGATCCTTCGCTTGTGGACGAAGCCAAAGCCGTCGACTTGATTTTGAAGGCGGGAAGCGTGTCCATTCATAATCCGAATATTATCCACGGCTCCGAAGCGAATCATTCCGCCATGAGGCGATGCGGATTAACGATTCGTTATATTCCGACGACGACGCAAATCAAGTCTAAGGGCCCGTGGGCGTCCGCCTTCTTGTTGCGAGGGGAAGCGGTACCGGGGATAAACACGTATTTACCTTACCCCAGGTACGTAGAGGGAGAGCATATGCCTTTTCGCGGCTGCGAGCAATGGCAAGGGCATTCGATGACTAAAGAAGGTGAAAAATGAGATGAATGCATCTGCACGATTATCGGAACTGGCTGAGAAGATCGACCGGCTGCGCAATATGTTTCGTTCTAAGAAAGAGCAGCTTCAGGCGATCGCTTCTCTGAGCAAGTGGAGCTATAAAAACCAGATTGTACCCGTGGAGCATTGCTCCGCGCAGCATCGCGAGTGGGAGGAAGCGCGCATTCGCTTCGCATGGCCCCCTCAGGAAAGCGACAAGACTTTTTACCTCCAAGTCCGGATTCCGGAGGAGTATATGGGCCTTAAGCTCGTCGGCTCCGAGGCTCTTCTCGAGATTTGCCTGCTGATCGGTTCGAAAATATATATTAATGGCGAGCTTGCGTATGCGGTCGACTATTGGGCCGATACGAAGGTCGTGCCGATCCCGCTGACTGGCGCGGTGAACGGGGACGAAATATACGATATCGTCGTTCACTGCCGCAAAGGGGACGGCTTGGGTTACTTTCACGATGCGGATCTTAGAATCGGCGCCGTCGAGGAATGGCTATACACGCTGGATACGTTCTCGGAAGAGCTTCGCTTCGTGCTCTTCCTGCTGCAAAACGGGGATGCCGATGCAGAGGGCCATATCCGGGCAGTCGAGGACGCCTTGGACAGCTTTGCTTACGCCGCTCTTGAGGAGAATCGCTGGGAGGAGCTCGGGCTGTCCATTGCGTCGGTGCGGGAGAAGCTTCATTCGTTCGAATCGTATGCCAAACAGTACCGGATCTATCTGGTCGGACATGCTCATATCGATATGAACTGGTTGTGGCCTTGGGAGGAAACGGAGGATTTGATCCGCCGGGACTTTGAATCGGTTAACGCCATCCTGGAGGAATTTCCGGACGTCTGTTTTTCGCATAGTCAAGCCGCCACGTACAAGGCCATGCAGGATCGCTACCCGGAGCTGTGGGCCAAGGTAAAGGCGCGGATCGATGAAGGACGCTGGGATGTAACGGCTGCGACATGGGTGGAAGGCGATTTAAATATGGCCGGCTATGAGACGATGGTCAGACAATTGAGCGAAGGAATCTCGTATTGCCGGGAACAACTGAATGTATCTCCGGAAATTTGCTGGGAGCCGGATACGTTCGGGCACCCGGCAACGATGCCGGATATTTTGTCCCTGGCGGGGCTGAAATACTATTATTTTTGCCGGGCAGGCAAAGGGATTCCGATTTTCTGGTGGGAAGGGGAGCACGGCTCTCGCGTGCTCGCCTTTCAGGACCCCCGTCATTACAACGGCAGAATCTATGCCTCGGACATCGTTCCGGGCACGATCGAGATGGCCCAAGACTTCGGATTGGCCTGCAATATGTACGTCTACGGAATCGGCGATCATGGGGGCGGCGTGACCAAGCAAGATATCCGCAGGGGAATGAAGCTGAACGAAAGCCGTCTTTTGCCTCGTTTCATATTCTCGGGCAGTACCGCGTTTTATCGGGATGTGGAGCAATCCGGCGCCCGCCTCCCCGTAATTCAAGGGGAGCTGAATACGGTTTTCGAAGGCTGCTACACGTCTCATGGCGATATCAAGCGAGCGAATCGAGAGACGGAGCATGCGCTTGTTCGAGCGGAAAGCTTATCCGGCATTGCCGCCGCTTACTCGCTTGTATCCGGAACTGAGCCGACGCCGACCGCGGAAACGGAGCAGGCGCTGCGCGAGCCGTGGCGCACGCAATGCTTTAATCAATTTCACGATATCGTTTGCGGCTGCGCCATACAGCTGACTTATCAAGACGCGGTGCCCGCGTCCCGGAACGCCTATTCGATTGGCGAGAGCCAAGGTCGGCTCGCAATGGAGCGGGCATTCCCTAGTCGCGAACATCGCAGCGGCTTCGATCAGGTCATTACCGTTTTCAATTCCCTTTCCTGGAGCCGGACCGATATCGTCACGCTGAGAGGATGCGATTATCCGCAGGTGGAAGGTTGGGAGACTGGCGATGCATTGATCGATTCCTCGGGGAAACGGTCGCCGATCCAAAAGCTGAAGGACGGCTCCGTCGTTTTCTTGGCGGAAGGAATTCCTGCCTATGGCTTCTCTTCTTATCGTTATTCCAAAGCGGTTTATACCGAAGTCTCCAATACGGAAATCGCCGCGGGAGCCGGAAGGACGCATGTGATGGAGAACAGCCGTTATCGTCTCTCCGTGCACAGCGATTCCGGCACCCTTACAAGTCTCTACGACAAAACGCTTGCACGAGAGTTATCAAGCGCGGCCGGCTTTAACTTATTCGAGGTGCACGACGAAGCCCCGCACGGCATGTCGGCATGGAGCATCGGTCCGATCGCCCGGATCCATCGTCTTCTTTGCGGAGCGAAAGTCTCCGTAGAGGATAACGGACCTGTGGTTCAATCGATCTCCGTTGTTCACCGTCACAGATCCTCAGAGATCCGACAGGAAATTCGGCTGTATGCCGGAATCGAACGAATCGATTTTATGACCTGCGTCGACTGGCAGGAGAAGGGGACGGCGGACACCGACGCTCCGATGCTGAAGGTGTCGTTCGCAACGCAGCTCAAATCGCCGGATGCCGTATTCGATATTCCTTTCGGTACGATTCGGCGGGAGGCTGACGGACAAGAGGTGCCGGCCGTTCATTGGTCCGGTCTCTCGGAAGCAGCCTCCCCTTTATCCTGCGGGGTCGCGTTGCTTAATAACGGGAAATACGGATGTTCGGTCCAAGGCTCGACGATGTCGCTGACGCTTCTAAGAAGCTCGTACGAGCCGGATAACCTTCCGGATATCGGGTTGCATGAATTTGCCTATGCGATATATCCCCATTCGTCCGACTGGAAGGAGGGACAAGCGGATCGAAAAGCTTGGGAGTTTAATCAGCCCTTGGCCGTTCATATGAGCGAATCGGATGATGGACAATTAGCGGAATCGTTCGGGGCGATCCGAATCGAGGAGTTCGGCTCTTCCGGCTGGCAGCCGTCCGAGGGCGTGATTGCAACGGCGTTCAAGCCGGCTGCCGGAAGCTCCGGCTCACAGACGGATTACGCGATTCGGCTCTTCGAGCCCTACAAAAGACCGACGCGTGCTCGGATCGTCTTCTCGTTCCCCGTCGAATTCGCGGAAGAAGTGAATCTGGTGGAAGACAAGATCAGGCGCCTGTCTCTCGATAATCCTCGTATTCTTGATCTAGGCTCGTTATTGCCGGGAGCGATCGTCACCCTCCGTCTACGAGCCGCGATGCCCGATAGCTCGAATTAAGGAGGTTTGGAATTGGAAAGATCGGGGGAAACTCCCCGGTCTTTTCTTCTGCATTCGTTCTCGGAATAAATAGCGGCACGGAAAGCGCCTATGTTAAGATGACAGAACCATTTATCTTTTCAAGACGGGCGGTGGACAACGTTGATTCCAATAGCGGTTAGTTTACGCGATATGAAGCTCCGCACGAAGTTTTTGCTGTCCTTCGTTTTGATCATCTTGATTCTGGTGTTGACGATCACGACAGTCATTTACAAAGTATCGGTGAATACGATCAAAACCAATACGTCCAACTATTCCCGGTTTCTAAACGAACAAATCGGCATTAACCTGGAGAAGCGGACTTCGGAAATCGAAGATCTGGCCTTCGAGGAATTCAGAATTTCGAATCTGGGCCAAGCTCTAACTCAGGAAAGCGATGACAATTCCGAACATGTACTTCAGAGCAGAGAAATCGCCAACTATTTATCCGATTTGCTCTATTCACGAGAATTTATCGTTCAAGCCGCTTTTATCGAACCGAACGGCGTTCCCCATAAAATCGGGAGAACGTTCGATTCCAATTTGATTGAGCGCGGACTCGACGAGGTCGACCTGGAGAAAGTGAAGCAGAAGAGAGGCAAGGCTTTATGGGTCCCGGGTTCGAGAGGAACCCTATTAATGTTCAAGTCTCTCTACGAATTAACGACGGGCGTTTATGTCGGGACAGTGATCCTGGGTGTCGAAAGCAAACAAATCGAAAGCATCTATACGGAAATCAATCGGTTAACCAGCTCCGGCATTTTGATTTTGAACGAGGATAACCAGCTTATTAACAGCGGCGGCATCGTTCCGGAATTATCCTCATTTTTTCTGGACAATCGCTTTAACTTAAATAGCGACAGCGCTACCGAATCTTTTCGCTGGAATAAGAGCGACTATTTATATACGGTTCTTGCGACATCAAGCGATAAGTGGAGAATCGTTCAGATCATTTCGGTAGCCGAGCTGACGCGGGGGACGTCCGTCATTAAGTATTGGACCATCCATATTACGATCATCGCGTTGATCGCCGCCTTCCTGCTTGCGGCCTTTTTGTCCAAAAGCATAACGGGCAACGTCAGGCTGCTTTTGCAAAGCATGACAAGCTTTACGATGGATTTCTCTCATAAGGTGATTGTGCCGAAAACCAGGGACGAAGTGGGACTGCTGGCGGAAAAGTTCAATCTGTTGACCGAAAAAATCAGCGAGCTTGTTCATACGGTCTATAAAGAAAAGCTGCTTAAGCAGAAAGCCGAGTATCGAACGCTGCAGTTCGAATATAAAGCTTTGCAGGCCCAAATCAATCCGCATTTTCTATACAATACGTTGGAATCGATTTACGGATTGGCCAAGCTTAAGGGCGAGGAGCAGATCGGGGAATTGATTTATTTGCTCGGCTCGTTGCTGCGCGAAAGCATCGGGAAGAAAGGCGACATCATTCCGCTAAGAGAAGAGCTTGATTTTATCCGCAAATATTTAAACATTCATCAGATCATTTACGAGGATAAAATCGAGGTTCGCTATGAACTCGGCGAGACATGGATGGATTGTTCCGTGCCGAAATTTATTTTGCAGCCGATTGTAGAGAATGCGATCAAGCATGGAATCGAAGAAAAACCGGGGAAAGGGACGATCCAAATCGCTTGTCGATCCGAAGGGGAGACATTGCTCCTGGAAGTCACCGACAATGGAATCGGCATGGACGAAGCGACGATCGACAAAGTGATGAACCCCGGGAATTACCCCGACCTGCCCGTTAAGGATAAACATACAAGAGTGGGCATCGTCAGTGTCCACAAACGCATCGGGATCCTGTACGGAGGCGACTATGGATTATCGGTTCGCAGTCTTCCCGGCGAGTATACGACGATTCAAATCCGATTGCCTATTATGTGGGGAGCTGAGCCAGATGAAAAAGAAAGTCATCGTAATTGACGATAAGCCGATTATCGTGAGATCTATTGTCCAGACGCTCGACTGGG
>PJUD01000179.1_pt1 | contig 58585 bp, 39 predicted proteins | sample 1512341 | NCBI WGS metagenome assembly PJUD01 (sample SAMN08177675, study PRJNA422409) | Feces metagenome, whole genome shotgun sequencing project. | isolation source: Chicken feces (3) enriched on wood chips: beechwood xylan treatment | host: Gallus gallus | place: USA: Madison | collected 2015-01-15 | reverse complement strand
TTCCAGAAATAGTGACGCGCTCCCGGAATATGGCCCGCAATCGGGTCGAATGGAGCCTCCTGCCCCAAGTATTGAGCCGCATCGCGGGAGTCGACGAGCGCTGCGCCGACGCCTCTTCCCGCACTGGAAGCGGCTCGCACTTCCTCTACGCCGACAAGCCAATCCGATCGCACTTCCGGTACGAACTCGCGAGGCTGGGGAGCAGGCGTTTCCACCGATATTGGCAGGCCTGCCGCCGTCCATGCTTGATAGCCTCCATCCAACACGTAAACGTTGTCGACGCCCAAATATTTCAGGATCCACCACAAGCGAGAGGCGGCCGGTCCATTTACGTCTTCGTATACGACTACAGTCGTTGAGTGATCGATACCAAGCTTCCCGAATGTACCGGCCAGCCGCGCCGGAGAAGGCAGGGGACTGCGACCGCCATGCTGCTGTGCCGGGTCTGTCAGCTCGGCCTTGAAATCGATGAACACTGCCTCCGGTAGATGCCCTTGCCGGTAGGCCCTAATCCCATACTCCGCCTCCTTCGGATGAAAACGCACATCGGCGAATACAAGCGGCTGATTCTCCGACAGATGGGCTTGCACCCACGCAACGTTAACCACGTTCGAATTTGCCATTATTCTAACAGCTCCTTTCGTCAGATCGAGAATATAAGGCTTTAGATTGTGAACTTCAGACGTCAGATCATGAACTTCCGACTTTATATCGTAAACTCCAAACTCTCCTGAGTTTTGACCTCATGAATGACCGCATAGATATCACTCTGAATTTTCAGCAGCTCAATGTCGTCCCGCTTGCGAGGGCGCTTCTGCGGAACCTGAAAAATCCGGCTGATCCGCCCGGGGCGCGGAGAGAGCAGCACAACGCGATCCCCCAGGAACACCGCCTCGGATACATCATGCGTGACGAAGACAACCGTCTTCTTCTCGGCCTCCCAGATGTTGAGCAGATCGTCCTGCAGCTGCAATCTCGTCAGATGGTCGACCGCGCCGAACGGCTCGTCCATCAGCAGCACCTCGGGGCTGTTCGCCAGTGCCCGAGCAAGCCCGGCCCGCTGTTTCATGCCCCCGGACAAGTGGTGAGGATACTTATGCTCGAAGCCGGTTAGCCCGACGAGGTCCAAATATTTTTGCGCAGCTGACTTGCGCTCCGCCTTGGTCGTTCCGCGCAGCTCAAGTCCCAGCTCGACATTCTTGGATACGGTGCGCCACGGATACAGCGAAGGATCCTGGAACACAACCCCGCGTTCGATGCCCGGACCTTGCAGCTTCTTGCCGCCAATAAAAACCTCGCCCGACGACGGCAGCTGCAGACCGGCCAAAATCTCCAGCAAGGTGCTTTTGCCGCAGCCGCTTGGCCCAAGAATGCTGAGAAATTCGCCGTCTTCTATTGTCAGATCGATATTCGTCAACGTCTCGGTAGGAGGCGTTCCGCCGTATACTTTGGACACTCCGCGAATTGTGAATCCAGCCATATGAACACCCCCGCGTTTCTGTTACGATTTCGGAATATAGCGCAGGTCGAGAATTTTCTCGACATCGTACACTTCGCTCTGGAAGCCCAGCTCGACCTGAATCTGCTGCGTCTCCTCTAGATCCTTCAGATTAACGTCGGGGCTGTTCTCCCACAGCACCTGTTCGCGTTCGAATGCGCTGTCGACGGCCTTCGCATCGATTTTGATATTTTCCAGGAAAAAGGCTTTGTACTCGTCCAGGTTACTCTTCGCGTATTTCTGCGACTTGAAGTAGGCTCGCAGCAGCTTCTCAACCAAATCCGGATGATCGGAAATAAAGCTGTTGCTGGAGATCAGTACGCCGGTATGGAAGTTCGGCAGGTAGTCGCAGCCCCGCGCCAGAATCTTGCCTTTGCCCGACTGCTCCGCCAAGGAAGCGAATGGCTCGTGAATGATTGTGGCGTCGACTTGACCGGAGGTCAGACTGGCGTATGCCGCGTCGTTCGCTCCGTTAGCTAGATAGGTAACGTCGTCTTTGCTCAAGCCGTGCTGCTTCAGAATGACCTGCGTATACGCGTCCAGCCCGCTGCCGAAGGCGGCGGCTCCGACCTTCTTCCCCTTCAAATCTTCCACGCTCTCGATTCCGGGTGCGGCAACCAAATAGAACGGCCCCTTTGTACGGAACATCGAAGAGACGATTTTGATCGGTGCGCCTTTGCCTGCGGCTACAATCGCCGAAGTGGTGGCATTATCGGCAATATCGACGGAGTTACTCGTAACGGCTTCGATCGCGTTCTGGGCGGAGATGAACTCCACGTCCAGCCCTTCTTCCTTGAAAAAGCCTTTCTCAGCGCCGAAACGAACGGCCAAGCCGCTGACTCCGTTAAATGGCGCGTAACGGATTTTCTGCAGCTCCGGGCTGCCCGAGCCCGAAGCCGACACATTCGTCGCCGAAGCTTGCGCGGGCTTCGAAGCTTGGTCCCCTTTATTCGAGCCCCCGCATCCGGCCAGACCTATAGATAGAACGATCACAGCAGCAAGAACTCCCAGTCCATTTCTTTTTCTCATGGTTTTCTCTCCCTAGTTGAAAATAAAAATCAAGCGGATTTCCACTTTAGCACGACTCTCTTCTCCAGAAGGTCGATGACAGCGATGATTAGGACGGACACGACTGTCACGACGGTAATGATGGCAAAGGCTTTGGCCGTATCATACAGGGAGGTGGCTTGAATCAGCAGATTGCCCAGCCCGTCTTTGGAAGCGACCATTTCCCCGAACAGCGCTCCGACAAGCCCGGTTGCCGCCGACACCCGCAAGGCTACGAAAATCGTAGGCGCCGCGGAAGGGAGAATCACCTTCACGATCGTCTGGAGCTTGGATGCCTCGAACACTCTCGCGACCTTCAGGTGATTGTCCGCCGTCTGTTTGATCCCCGTAATCGTATTAAAGGCGATCGTAAAGAAACAGAACAGGAATACGATAGCGACCTTGTGCGACAAACCGATACCGAGCCAGAGCATCAGCAGGGGAATGATCGTCACTTTGGGCACGGCGAGAAGAGCCGACAGAAACGGACGAAAGAACGTTTCTGCTTTCGGAATAAGTACAAGAAGCATACCCGTGCCGATGCCCGCCACTGCCGAGAGCACGTAGCCTGCGGCAAATTCCTTAAGCGTAACGAACAGATGATGAAAGATTTCCCTTTGCGTGAACAGCTTTACGATCTCTTCGACGACCAGCGTCGGCTTGGACAGGTATAAGCTTCCGACGATCTCCGCCCGGACGATATATTCGATTAAGCCGAGTACGATCAGGAGCAGCGCAATCTGTCCGGCAACAATGCGCCAACTGCTCTTGGCCGGTTTTCCGATTCCCATTGAATTCCCTCATTTCTCGTCTTGCGGCGCTCCCGGCCAATAGTTACGTTACTCGGCAGCCGTTTGCAGGACGGCCCGCTTCGCGAACCGATTGTCCGGACGGGACAAGCCGAAATGCTCGCGGAACGTACTGCCTTCATACTCGGTGCGGAACAAGCCGCGCCGCTGCAGCTCCGGAACGACCAGATCGATGAACAGATCCAAGCCTCCCGGCATATAAGGCGGGCAAATATTGAACCCGTCCGCTGCCTCCTGAACGAACCATTCCTCGATCTGGTCGGCTATCTGCTCCGGGTTGCCGACGATGAGTAAATGCCCGCGGCAGGTGGCCGAGAAGTAGTGGAACAGCTCGCGCACCGTAATATCCTCGCGGCCGGACGCCCGTTGGGCAAGCGTCACCAAGTCCTTGGCCGCGCCTACCGGCAGAGTGGACAACTCCAGGTCCGGCAGAGGTCCGTCAAGCGAGTAACCCGACAGATCGATGCCAATGCGTGCTGATAATGGAGCCAGATTAAAGTCCGTCACGAGCAGCTCGTTCAGCTCGCGGTACTTCGCTCTGGCTTCCTCCTCCGTTCTGCCGACTAAAGGCACGAGCCCCGGCAGAATGGACAGCTCGCCCGGATCGCGTCCGTACTTGGCCATTTTGCTCTTGATGCCGGAATAGAACTGCTTCGCTCCGGCGATATGAATCTGCCCGGTGAAGATGGCGTTGGAGAATTGCGCCCCCAGCTCCTGACTGCGCTCGGAAGTGCCTGCCGAGAGCAATGGGATCTGTCCTTGCGGAGGCCTCGCAACGTTCAACGGACCGGCGACGGAGAAGTGCTCTCCCGCATGGTTGATCTTGTGCACCTTGCTCTCGTCGACGAACACGCCCCCAGCCTTGTCGCGGACAAAGGCGTCATCCTCCCAGGAGTCCCACAGATCCTTGACGACCTGTACAAATTCGTCGGCGTAATCGTAGCGCTTGGCGTTATCCCAGTGCTTCTCGCGGCTGAAATTCAGCGCGGCCCTCGTATCGGCTCCCGTAACGACGTTCCAGGCGACGCGTCCCCCGCTCAGATAGTCCAACGACGCCGTCAATCGGGCGATATGATAGGGTTCGGCATACGTCGTGTTCGCAGTCACGATCAAGCCGATCTTCTCCGTAACGGCGGCAATATTGGCGATCATCGTGAACGGCTCCAGCCGCACCATTTGCGATGGAAATTGATATTGCATGTCCGCGCTGGATGCCAAGGCATCTCCGAGGAAGAAGAAATCGAATTTGGCTTCCTCCAGTCTGCGCGCGACCCTGTGAAGAAACTTCGGATCGAACGCACCGTCCGTTACGGCCTCCGGGAGTCTCCATCCCGCGGGATGATAGCCGGTCGAAAATAAAAACAAACCTAGGTGAAGCTGACGTTTCTGTGCGCTCATCTGTACGCCTCCCAAATTTTATATATTCAATCGGTTAACTAGGAATTAGCTTATAAAAAAAGACCGAGCTTCTTGGAAATCTCATCGATCTCTGTCAGCTCCTCCGGAGTAAGACGCTCATCCGCATAGCGCAGCGAGTCGCGAACGTGCTCCGGCTTGGACGCTCCGAGAATGGCCGAGGACACATAGGAATGACTGAGCACCCACGCGAACGCGAATTGCGCCAGCGTCCATCCTCTCGCTTCCGCCAACGGCTTAATCGCATCGACCAAGGCGTACGCCGGGTTTCCTTGCAGCAGCAGCTCCAGACGCTTCTCACCGGCGGCCAGTCGAGATTCGGCCGGCGGCGCTTCGCCTTGGCGGTATTTGCCGGTCAGAATGCCCCGGCCAAGCGGGCTGTAGACAAGAATGCCGACCTGCTCGGATTCGGCGAACGGAACCAGCTCCCTCTCCATATCTCGCGCTATCAAGCTGTATTCCGGCTGAACGCTTTCGAAGCGGTGCAAGCCGTTCAGAGCGCTCACCCCATGGGCCTTCGCGAGCTGCCATGCTGCATAATTCGAACAGCCGATATAGCGGATTTTCCCCTGCCGGATCAGATCGTCCAGCGCGCGAAGCGTCTCCTCGATCGGCGTCTCCGCGTCGAAGCTGTGCACCTGATACAGATCGACGTAATCCGTCTTCAGTCTTTTCAGACTGTTTTCCAACGCACGATAAATGTGATAGCGGCTCTGCCCGGCATCGTTAACGCCCGTCCCTACTCGGGCATGAAACTTCGTAGCCAGAATCACCTCGCTCCGGCGGCCCCGCAGCGTATTCCCTATAATCTCCTCCGACTCCCCAATGAGGGTCGGATCGCCCAGATCCATTCCCCGACCGTAAATATCCGCCGTATCCACCACATTAATGCCAGCCTCCAGCGCTGCGTTCAGCACCGCTTCCGAGGCTTGCTCGTCAATCCATCGTCCGAACGCCATCGTGCCCAAGCCGACTTCGGATACCTTCAGGCCAGTGCGGCCCAATCTACGATATTTCATCTCTTAATCCCCTCTAAATCCAACAAAATAAACAGCCGGAAGACGCCCACTTAACGTGAATAGCGTCTCTCCGGCTGTCCGGTCGAGCTTAATTATTAGTTTTCCAACCTGTTAACTAGTACATTAACATAGACCAATCGCATTTTCAATCGAAATTTGTTCCGCCAAACGCAGTTCTCGGCGAATGATCGTTCGACCGCGCAGCGTCTCAGGCTTTGCTTTTGATCGGGATATAAATATCCATCTCCAACTGTTCGTTGCGGTCCTGCCAGCATCGCTCGTCGTAATGCTCGAACTCTGCGCCGCCGGAGTGCTCGTAGCCGGAGTTGGGGAACCATTCGCTGAAGATGGCTAACCACGTATTCTGAATGGAGTCCGTAAACTGATCGGGAGCAACCTTAGGCGTCGTGAATACGGCGTAGGTCTCCTCCGGATAGCTGCGCTTGATCGTCCCTTCGGGGGCTTGGGCGTCGTCTCTGGCCTCGACGCCGATGATATAGCTGAATTCGCCGGATTCCATGTCGAAGTCGCCGCAGATACCGTACTCCACATTCGATGCGGCCACCCCGTACAAGCTTTCTCCTTTTTTCTCCGCCATATATTGCCCCCAGAAAGCCGGTATATCCCGATTGTTCTGCCCGTCTTCGTTTCTCGTACGAATCGAGTAGCCGATCACCTCGAAGGCCGGCTTGGTCTCAATACGATACTTCATGCGAATTCCTCCTAAGTACGGATTAATCCTTCGTTCCAGCACATTGACCTTAGCGTACTCCGGAGGACGAAGGCCCTTCTTCCGGTAGTCGCCAGGCGTCATGCCGTACAGCTTGCGGAAGGCTCGACTGAACGTCTCCGGCGTCCCGAAGCCGCAATCGAGCGCGATGTCCAGAAGTCGATCCTGCGAATAGGCGATGCGGCATGCTGCGCGCGCCAGCCTGCGGACGCGAACGTACTCCATGACAGGCAGCCCCACAAAAGTATGAAAAACCCTGTGGAAATGAAACTCCGAAAAGTTCGACAGCCGCGCCAAGCCGGAAAACCTCAATTCCTCTCCCAGTCTTTCCTCGATCTCATCTACGACACGCTGAATCTCTTCCTCATACGACGACACCTTGCGACCTCCCTTCACTCCTTATTGTAGCCGTACAAGAACTGATGTTCTTGATGTTTTTTGCTCTTTTTGCGCCACGCCCGTTAGCCTCGGATCATCGTGTACAGCTTGTTCTTAGAATCATAATTCAGCTTGTATTTATATTCAGGACTGACTACGGTCAGAAACTTGACGTCCGTATCCACTTTGGCGCCAGCTACCTTAAAAGTAATCTTCTTCGGCGGCTCTGTACGGCTCTCCGCCATTTTCCTCAGCAAATACACGCGCAGCTCCTCGGTCGTTTTCAGGTTCATGCCGTCCACTTCCGGATAAATGTTGATGTCCGGGTAGCCGTAGCCTATCCACGTCCGCGTCTTCATCATGAACATGGCGTCTTTCAGGTAGTAGGTGTAATCGATGGTTTTCTTGCCGTCCGCCAGCGTAGCGTCGACATAGACCCATTTGCCGTTCAAATACACCATATTCCAGGCATGCTCCCCGACAAAAGAGGGTCCGGAAAGCGGGATCGTCGCAATGCCCGCCCTCGTAGCCAAATAGTGAAACAGCGACGTATAGTGAGCGCACACGCCTCTGCCTTCCTCGATCGCTTTCAGCGCGTTGGCCGCCGAGATATAGTCCGCTCCGCTGGAATATTTGATTTGGGTTACAACGTAATCGAATATAGCTTTAACCTTCTGCTCTTCCGTCATGTTCGGCTTAAGAATTTTCTTCAAAATCTGATCCGTACGGGCATACAGCTTGCGGTGAACGGAGTCCGGCTGCAGCTCCAGATTGGCCTTCTCTCCCGCCTTCAGCTCTCGCGGCTCGGCCAGATAGCCTTCTCCATGCCAGTTCGTATAGACGAAAGTGCCGTACAGAACGGAGTCTCCGCGAAAACGAAGACGCTCCAGGCCGTTCTTGAACGTGAACTTGACCTCGTGCGTCGGAGTCCATAGCTCCAAAATAGCGAAGCCGACGTCGATCCTCTGCTGCTTGCCCGTCAGCTTCACGCCCTTGGTCATATTCTTGACCTGATATCCGATGTATTCTTTGGCGTCCTTGGCCGACTCGAAGCTCAGATAGGCGTAATCGGAGCCTACCGTTATGCTCTCTTGGCCGTTCAAGCCGCTAAAAGGCAAAATTCCGCGGATATTGCCCGACGAGTGCGCATCCATTCCAATGACGGCTTGTTCCCGGGTAAAAGGTTTGTTCGGTTGAAAATTGCCCTGAATAGCCGGGATGACGCTGGCAGACAGAACATTCCCGACCGCATGGAAATCGCTTGGCTTAACGGAAGCGAAATCCCGCGTAAAAACGTCGGTCCCCACCGTGTAGGTCAGACTCTTCGAAATCCGTTTGGCCGCCTCTGCGCGAGTCATCGTCAGCTTCAGATCGTTCAGATCGTCGATCATTCCGTACAAGAAGGCCGCTTTGATGTAATCGGGCGTATTTTCGTCGAAGCCCGGATGGTCGATCTCGATTTGATCCAGTCCCCGCTCCTCTCGGTAATACAGCCGCGCCAGCTCGTCCACCGTAATCGCCTGACGCAAATTGCGCTGAAAAGAATCCGGAAGGATGTTTTGAGCAACCAGCTCCTCCAGCCTTTCCCGCGCCTCCTCCGAAAGAGCTTCAGCGGCAGCAGCCGAAGAACGCTCGACGCCGGTCGAGTAGGCAATCGTAAACATCTGTATCGCAATCATGAAAACAAGAATGGCAGAAGTGCTCTTCTTCAACGCCCAATCTCTCCTTCAACTGGTTTCTCCCCTACCGGACGCGACAAACCGCGAAACTCGGCGTTAGATCAAGGTTACCATACGCCGTATGGTACATAAAGGAAAGTTGGGGACTTGAGGGGTATTTTGTGATCAAAATGAAATTGTGCGGTTTATCGTACAAATCCATTAATCCGACCTTTCTATCGCCGTATTTTGTACGAAAAATCACATGGAATGTACGCATCGACCAACAAAATCGCGGTGTTTGTACGATTTATCATACAGATAAATTCGAGTTCTTTTCAGAAAAAACAGCGCCCCTGCCCCCTCTACAGGAAGCCCGAAGGCGCTGCCTTTTTCAACAAATCATAATTCGAACCTAACCTCCCCCGCTTCTCCATCCCGTAAGAAATACGTTTTTTCGCGGCCGTCCGCCGTCACGGTCAGGAGAACGGTCCCCTCGCCGGAACGACTCACCTTCAGATCAAAGCTCCGTCCAAACGCCTGAATTCCCGACAGCGCCATGGAAGACCAGCCTTCCGGCAAGCGCGGAGCGCAAGAGAAGGAAGCGAGCCCTGTCGGCGAAATGCCGAACAGGCCTTCCGTCACGATCCGGCCGTACAGCGCGCTTTCGGCGGACAGATGACGCTGGTTTCCTTCCGGGTACGCTTCAACCGCGTAGGGCACATGGTCTCCAAGTAAGCGCCGCTTCGAATACGCGGACAGCTTATCCAACGCCTTCTCGGTCTCGCCTGCTACGAACAGCGCGCGCAGTCCATATAGCGTAGAACGATCCCAGAACACGGTGTCTCCGGCCTCCGTCGCCAGCCCGTCCTCCGTCCATAGACGGGGGGACAGCATTGCCGCGATCGTACCGTCTTTTCGTTCCGTAATGCCGAGGGACAGCGGAAGACCGATCCAAGACCGCAAAACCTCGTTGCCTGCATAATAGCGGTACGTTCGGAAGCCTTCCACCTCGGCGCCGAAATAGGCTTCGATCGCCTCGCGCAGGTCGTCCGCCGACTTCGCCGCCGCATCGGCTTCCTCCCGCATGCCCAGCTCCCGGGCGAGCGCCGAAGCGTAATGGAATCCGCCGTAAGCCAGCGCCGAAGTAGACAAGTTGGCCCCGCCGGTCGGGAATCTCCCTTCCAGTTCGTCGGAATCGGAAGCGACGACCCCCTCTGTAGTCAAACGGCTTCTGCAAAAGTTCAAGCACCACGCAATTGCGGGCCACAGCTCCTCGGCAATCTCTCGGCTGCCCGTCGCGAGCGCGAATTTCGACGCTCCGTAGGCGTACATGGCCGCATCGCCCCTGTCACCCGCCCCTTCCCAAATATCGATGCCCTCGGAGATGACGGAGCTTGGAATCGGCACATTGTCCGGTCCCATGAAGGGCATGTAGAGCCGGAAGGCGTTTAAGCTGGCCTCGATCGCGGATCGGTCCCCCAGATAAGCGAAAAAAGGCGCCGCGTATTCGATCTGGTCGTTCGTCCAAACCGCGGCATAGTAATGCCCTCCGCCGGGGCTGTGCAGCAGTCCGTATTTCGTGCGGAACAGACTCTCCGAAGCGCGAAGCTTGGCGAATTCGAACATGCGGCCGAGAACCGGGTCCGGCGATTCGAAACGGAGCTTGCCCCGCAGCGCTTCGACCTGCTCTCTCCTTTTGCGCTCTTCCTGCTGATGATCTGGAGCTCCAAGACGCTCGCTCCATTTACGTCCGACGTACGACACGTGAAATTCGACGCTCTCGCCTGGCTTCAGCTCGACCGGTCCGGTTGCATCCACGCAGACTTCCATCGCGTAAATTCCGCCGGTGCCTCTGCCACGGCTGGAGTATTCCGACGGCTCCGCTTCCAGGATAACAGGGGTGTCCGTCGCGTTCGTAATCGTCACCGTCTCTAGCAGCGCGGGACTCTCGGAAGCCGGAAACAGACGACGGCGCACCGTCAATCCTTCCCCTGTCTCGCTTTCGATTTCCAGCAGCCCGTCGAAAATGACTTGTTGCGGCCGCTCCGCGGACAGAAACCGACCGTTCGCTTTTACACGGGGAATCGCCTCTTCGGGATACTCATGCGTCAAGCTTGCATGCGTATTGTTCGGTATCGTGCGAAGCATCGGCCATACAACCTGTCTAACGAGCAGAAGTTCTCCCGCTTCATTGACGCCGTACCGGACGATCGCGGAGACGCTGCGGCCGCTCATCTCAAGCTGATCGTTGTGAGGCAGTCTGGCGTCCGATCCGATCTCCCACAGGATGCCGTTCTCGTTTAATTGCCACCGGGCATTTTCTAATCTAGCGCTCATCGTAATGCCGCTCCTTATCGATTGAAATATAAAGAAGTGCTTCCATTGTAGCGGAAGCCAGCGGCGGCAGGGAGCTTAGTCCTGTGTGATAGATTGGTAATTTTGTGTGTTTATTTTCGGAGAAGTCCTTAATATGATAGAGATATGGTGAGAAAAATGTGTCTCTCCGACGATTCGACGGGGAGCTGTAAAGGGGCGAAAAGATGGAGCGCGAATTCGGAGAACATTTTATTACTACCGGTTTGCCGGGGCGGCCGATTCGGTTGTACTACTGCGGATACCATCGCTGCCCCTCCGGCCACGGCTACGGTCCGGCAATGCGCGATCACGTGCTGCTCCACTATATCCGTTCAGGCAAAGGAAAATTTCAAGTGAACAATACGTCGTACGAGCTGAAAAACGGGGATTGCTTCGTATTGTTCCCCAACGTGCCGGGAGCTTATCGCGCGGATGAGGACGAGCCGTGGCAGTATGTATGGGTCGGATTCGACCCGGAAGCTTTCGGCGCGTATTTGACCGCAGCAGGGCTGACGGAGGAGCATCCTACATATTCTTTTCGCGAGCCGGGACGGATTTCCGATCTGTTCGAGCGGATGTTCGAAGGCACTTCGGACGAATCCTTCATCGGAGAGGCCGACGGCATCGGCCATTTATTTCGTTTCTTTGCCTGTCTAATGGAAGAGACAAGTCAGTCCTCCGTCGCGCTCGGCTCCTTGTCCAAACGCGACGCAGACGAGTCCGTGCAGCAAGCGATCCGCTTCATCCGGTCCAACTACTCTCGCCCGCTGACCGTAGCCGACCTGGCGAGCCATGTAGGACTGGAACGCTCCTATTTCTCCAAGCGGTTCCGCGCACGAATCGGCAAGTCGCCTCACGACTTCCTGACCCGCTACCGAATGGAACAAGCCGCTCGCATGCTGATCCACACCCGGGTCCCGGTCGGCACGATCGCGGCTTCCGTAGGGTTCGAGGATCTCTCGTACTTCTCGAAGGCGTTTCGCAAGCATCACGGCGCAAGCCCGGGAGCATTCCGCGAGCAGCATCGGGAGCGGCACTGATCCCGATGTCATGTCTCGGCGATTCCAATCGTAAACATAGATTAAGAAGCCTGTACGCGGCTTAATCGCTCGGGCCTCGGGGAGGGAATCGCGATGAAAATTACGTCCGGAGGATTTGAAGCCGTCTACCATGGCAGAGTGTTCGCCTACGACATGAACCCGATCGAGATCGTTCTTTCGGAAGAGCACGATCCGCTGAAATTCGTATTCTGCGCGGAGTATGAGCCGGATAGGGACGACTTCACGACCGACATCAGCCTTGTCCGCTACAATGAGGTGCGAATCGCCTGCATCAACTTCCCCAGAGGCAAGCCGACAGGCAACCGCGACATGATCCGCCTCGGCGTCCTGAACAATCGCCCCCTTTCTCTTCGTTACGAGGTTACGATCAACTACGAAGCGACGAATTGGTCGCTTACGTTCACCTTTTTCGCGGGAGAGGGGGGCCCGGGGCATGAATAAACTCGAAATTCAAGATCCGAAGGTCGCCAGCAAAATTATCGCCGCCAACTCGGAAAGCGAGAAGCGCAAAGCCGAGCTTGGCTTCCTGGGCCGATTTTTCGGCTCGGGGGACAACGTCCGCCTGTACATCGTGGGCACAATCGCGCTTGTCGTCCTGCTCATCGCGCTGGTGTACACTTTGACCCCCGACAAATACCGTTCTCCCGACTTCGGCCTTAAGGAATTGTGGACGCTTGTCGTTCTGCCCGTCGAATCGACGATTATCGGCTATTTAATCGGATCGCGCTCGAAGGAAGGCGGCGGATAGGATAGGGGAGTCGGAACATCGGGATAAGCAGCGGTGGAATTTAGCGCGAAGGCCGGGACGGAGAGGCCAAGAATGTGCCTTGGCGGAGCCGGGGTTGCGGCGCGGAGGCCAAGAATTTGCCTTGGCGGGGCCGGGGTTGCGGCGCGGAGGCCAAGAATGTGCCTTAGCGGAGCCGGGGTCGGGACGCGAAGGCCAAGAATGTGCCTTGGCGGGGCCGCAGCCGGGATGCGAAGGCCAAGAATGTGCCTTGGCGGAGCCGCAGCCGGGACGTGGAGGCCAAGAATGTGCCTTGGCGGGGCCGGGGTCGGGATGCGAAGGCCAATTCTAAACTGTGAACATAAGAAAAGGGAGCTGTCCCATAAGTAGGAACGTACAAGATTACCGATAAAAGAGAAGGGCATCTATCTCCTGAGATTGCCTCATACGGTCCTGAAATGACCCTGTCACAAGTCTAGCTATTCAAAACTTCAGGATCGTTATAGCATCGGAAGGAGATGGATGCCCATTCCCCTGCATCCATCAATAATCTTTCGGTACGGCTCCGTTAACTTATGAGACAGCCCTCTCCGATCGCGGGAACGTCCCGCAACTAGATCAAATCGGATTCTTTCAGCAGGCGTTGCACGAGCACGGCGACTTCGGCTCTGGAAATAAAGCTTTTTGGTGCCAGTCGGTTATCCTTCCGGCCATTGACGAGCCCCGCCTGCAAGCTTTCGGACACGCTTGCTTTCGCCCAAGCGGAAATTTGGTCCGCGTCGGCGAAGCCATCAATGGACGGTTGCGCGGACGATTGTAGCTTGTCCTTCAAACCGGTCAGTTTCATCGCCTGAGCAAGAATGACGAGCGCTTGCTCTCTGGTGATTCGCTCCGCTGGGCGGAAGGCGCCGTCGGAATAACCGTTGACGAGGCCATAGGCTTTCGCCGCCTCTACCTCTCCTTGATACCAAGCCTTCGAATCAACATCCGGGTAAGAGCTTATCCCCTGCACGGGCTTAAGTCCAAGCGCCCGGACGACGATCGCCGCGAACTCAGCGCGGGTAATTTCTAGATCTGGACTAAACCGTTCCTCGCCTACGCCTCCGATAACGAGACGCGAGCCCATGTCGTTGACCGCGTCCTTCGCCCAATGATCTGCCACGTCCTTGAATTCGATCGGATTCCAGATAACGGCGTAAGAGCTGTTCGTCAAGCTATGAATGCGGGCCGTTTGTCGGCCGTTCTCTTGCACGATCTTCGTCGGAACATGCCGTACCGTGCCGTCCGGATCGACCGCTACTCCCGTCGTTACCCGATCGGCCGACGCACCGTCGGGAAGAGCGATCTCTCGTTCCACGAAGGTACTGAAAACCGAAATCTCCGCCGATCGGCTTCCGTTAACCGCAGTTACGTGGAACTCCAGAGGCCGGGCGACAATCGTAAAACCGCCTTTGGAAGCCGCCCCGTTAAACGCGTTCGCGATCGCCTCGGAAGAATCCGCCATCTCGATCCGAAGCTTAATCTGCTGCAAGTCGGCCGACGCGCCCAGTTGGCGGGCAATCTCTTGAATGCCCAACTGGGATACGGGCAGAACGTACGACCCTTTGTCCGTCTTGAATTCGAGTATCGCCTGTTTGCTTTCCAGTGTCCTAACAGATTCGCCATTCAACTCCACGGTTACACTGGCTGCAGCGCCGGCGATCGGAATCGCAAGCTTGAATCCCTCGTCTCCGGACTCCAACAGGGCGGCCAGCTTCGTCCGGTCCAGCGAGACGAGCGAAACCGTACGCCCCTTGTCCACCGCTGTTGTCAGCGTGCCCACGATTCCTTCTTTGCCGTTGATCTTAACTTTAAAAGAGTCTCCTTCTTGTGCAGCCGGAACCGTCGGCCCCCCTCCGCCGCCGGAGCTTTCGGAGTTCCGCGACCATTTGGCGTACAAATCTGTGTCTCCGGCGATCTTATCGGAATCGAAGCTCCAGGCCTCGGTCAACTGCTCGTCTTTATACCAGCCCACAAAGGAATATCCCGACCGGCTCGGGCGCGTCGGAGCCGCAAACGCCGTATCGTAGTCGATCTGTACGCTCTCTATCGCGCTGCCGCCGTTCGAATGAAACGAAACCGTATACTTATTAACGACCCATTTAGCATATAAAGTAATTGGTTCCGTCCCGATCGTCAGAGTATCCCCCGGCAAATAAACCGATCCTGAGTTCAAGGAATCAAGCGTCCAACCGGCGAAGCTATGGTGAGGGTTCTCAAGACTGCCCACGTTCCCAAGCACTGCGACGACGTCGCCTTCCTCATAGCCTTGCGGGGTCGTCGGCAGACTGCCGAAAGTCGCGCCATTGCCGTCGTAAGCGACCGGATAGGTCGGCGCTGCAATTTGTCCTGTAAATCCGCTTTTTACGGGAACACCGGGAGATGTGCCGGCGCTTGCCGCAGGCGTCACCTCGAAGCGGATATATTTCCCCTTATCTGCCGGCTGCAGCATATAATCGCCTTCGCTCTCCCCGGAAATAAGCTGTTCGTTAGCCCCTCCGGCAGTATCTGCGCGATACCATTTGAACATGGATGCGTCTTCGGCGTCTTCTTCGTGATCCGAATACGAATACGTTCCCGTCATTGTCTGGCCAACGACTTCTGTTCCCGTTACGCTAACATTCTCTGCAACCGGAGCGAGATTAGATGTCACCTTGGCCGAACCTGGACGCGTATAGAACGGGGTCATAACGCTGCCTGTTGTATTTTTAAACACGGCTCCCGAAGCAATAGCCAACGCCTTGTCTCCAAGCGGCGAATCCGTTTTGATCTTGAACGCGACGTTGAACAGTTGTCCGTTCACGATTGAAGTGTTATCGGCTTGGCCGTCCCACGTCACTCTTAACGTCCCCGATTCGTCCTGATAGTCGAGATTTCCTCCGTACGTCGCCGTTACGACGCTTACCTCCAACGCATTCGGATCGTACGGAATCGTCAGATCGTAATAGCCGATCGGTTCCGTGGAATTGGTTGTCACGGGAACGTTCACCAGGCTGCCCGCTGTCCCGCTGACGGTGCCGACCGTCGCTTGCTTATGAACGGTGACCGTTCCGGCTACGTCCACGTAATCGTTAACCGGCTGGTTGACCGTATTGGATGTAGGGCCTTTATTTACTTCTGTGTTCTCACGATCCATGAACACGGAATAGCTGCCCGAAGGAGCATTCTCGTCGATGGTTAGAAAAATCGTGATCGAAGTGCCGTTTACCCAGCTTCCGAACCGATAGCCCGACGTCGGAAGCTCCCAATCTACAAAAGGGAGGTAGGTGTAATAAAACCCATCACCCGGAATATCGACCGTCAGATTCACGGCAACCTCCTCTCCCGGCTCTCCCGCCGTATTGGAGAGATTAAACGTAATTTTCGCCGGTGCGGCAGCCGCGACCGAGCATAACGAAAGAAATAGGCAGAACGTTAGAACCGCAATCAAGCTAGTCTTCATTCGATTGTTCATCTGAGATTCCCCCGGTGGATGTTAGTTATTCGGCTCATTATAGCGAAGCGCCTCTCAACCTTTTCTAAACATTTGCCAAGGTTCCGAAAAAAAGATGACAGCAACTGCAAAAATCCATTTAAGTTTCATTTAAGACTGTCCAGTTACAGTAGGGACATATCATAGTGAAGGGAAGTGCCCGATACACATGCTGAAAAGAACTTCATTCCTGCTTCTCGCCTTGGTGCTCGCGCTGTCCTGCGCCACGGTGTCCGCATCGGCCGCAAGCGCGGAGGGGGAGATCGCCATCCGGCTGTCCAACGATGGAGTAACGGTAGACGGTAAAGCGGCGTCGACCGACTTCGGATCCGCCGTATATGTGGGAGCGGATATCATCTTTTACGAGGCCGGACACGGCAGTGCATACGGAGAAGGAAAGACTGCCGACGAACACTCTTCCGAAGAGGCGGCCAGACACACTGTCGTAACGATTACTAAACCCGGAACTTATCGCGTCTCCGGTACTTTATCGGCCGGCCAGCTTGCCGTCGACCTGGGAGACAAAGCTTCCAGCGATCCGACGGCGGTCGTGGTCCTGATTCTGGACGGAGCGGACATTACCTGCACGGTTGCGCCTGCCGTCATTTTCTACAATGTGTACGAGCCTTACGACTCCACGGTAGATACGAAAGGCGCTACCGATCTGTCCAAGGCAGGGGCGCAAGTTATTCTGGCGGACGGTTCAGTCAACAAGGCGAACGGCTCCCACGTAGCCCGCATCTACAAGGAAGGAACGACCAAGAAGCTTCATAAGTACGACGGAGCGTTCTATTCCAAAATGTCGATGAACATTTCCGGCGAATCCGCCGGGACAGGCAAGCTGTATATCGAAGGAGACAACGAAGGGCTCAATTCAGAGCTGCACCTGACAATCAATGGCGGCCACATCGAGATCAAAGCGCAGGATGACGGCATCAATACCAACGAGGACCGCATCTCCGTGACGACGATCAACGGCGGCTACTTGAAAGTGAACGCCGGGCTCGGGGCGGAAGGAGACGGCATCGACTCCAACGGCTATCTGACGATCAACGGCGGGACGGTCGTGACCCAGTCCAACGAAAGAAGCCCGGACGGCGGAATAGACGCGGACATGGATATTTCCCTTAACGGCGGAACGGTCGTCGCGCTCGGCACTCGCAACGATGCAACGAGCTCCGGCTCCAAACAGACATTCATCGAGCTGGCTTTCGCGTCGACGCAAGCGGCTGGCAGCGTTATTAAGCTGACGGATGCGAATGGTAAAGCTTTGCTGACGCACACGGCGGATAAAGCTTTTCAGAGCGTAACCTTCAGCTCTGCGGAGCTAGCCCCGAATACCGAATACCATGTCTATATCAACGAGATCCAGCAGCAGTATACAGGTAATTCCTTCGGCATGATGGGTGGGATGGGCGGCCCCGGCGGAGTTCGTCCCGGCAACGGCCAAGCCCCCGGAGAAGCTCCTCCGACCGACGGCAGCGGCCCGGCGCCCGGGCAAATGCCTCCGGAAGGAAACGGATTCCCGGGAACGAGACCGGAAGGAATGCCCGATTTTCCGGAAGGATTTAATGCGTGGCAGAATGAGCAAACTTCCGATCCTAACGCCGTCGGTTCCGTAGCATTCGTCATTACCAACACAGTTCACAGCTTCTCCGGCATATCGGATTCCACCGACGCTTCGGGCAAGAAGCGCGTGACCTTCAGCGTCAATAACGGGGCCGGCCTGACCGGATTGGCATCCGGCAGCAAACCGCAGCTGACGTCCATTAAGGCTAGCGCGGACGTGCCCGCTCAAGACATCCAGGTTACTGTGACGGACGTGCCTTCGGAGAACTATTCCGAGACCCGCTTGCTGTCCGAGCTCCAAAGCTCCCTCTCGGACATTATGCCGAAAGCGGACGGAACTTATCGCCTCACCGTCGCCGTCGTGTCCGGCAACGCGGAATATGCCGGCGTATCGCAATGGCAATTCACGATCGGCGGCCTGCCCTTCACGGACGTTAACCCGGCGGACAGCGCTTATAGCGCGATCAAGGCGCTGTATGACAAAGGCGTCATGAACGGAACCGGATCGGCCAGCTTCTCCCCGAACGCTCCGGTAAGCCGCGCCGCCGCCATTACGGTACTCGGCAGGCTACTGGGCGCGGAGACGACCGAGAGCAATCGGTTCCCCGACATCAAGCCGGGAACATGGTACAGCGGCTACGTCGGCTGGGCGGTCGACAACGGGATCGTGCAAGGCGACAATACCGGCAAGTTCCGCCCCGACGAAAACCTCACCGCCGCGCATATGCAGCTGATTTTGGATCGTTACGCCGCTCTGAGTGGCAAGGAGCCGGCGACACTGAACAGCGCAGGCAACCAGCTCACCCGCGCTGAACTGGCTGTCGCCCTAGCCTCTTTGCTGTAGCCCGCGCGAATAGGATAAGGCAGCGTCTTCATTCCCCTTTATGGGGCAGAGAACGCTGCCTTTATAATTGAACCAGACCTTTCCGCTGCTCAGCTAACGATTCTAAACAACTCGCCTTGTCCCGGAGCTAGCCAGAATTTGCATTCGAACGTATCCTCACGGTCGGACTTTACGTGGCACTCCTCGCCCAACGCGGAATATCGGCCAAGCTCCGAAAGGCTTCCGAACCCTGCGGTCAATTGGACGGAATCCCTCGGGTTGGCATTCACGATGAAAATATACGATTCCGCCGTAGTCCGATGAACGAATTCGGATATCACAAGATGAGGGTCCAGGCCAAGGCCTAACCGAATGTCTTTGACCGCCCCATCCCCCAAGAAGCGCTCTACCCGATCAATAGGAGCTTCGGGATAATGACCTACCCGTGTCAGATCCAGATCGAGGAACAAGCCCCGCCAGCGATCGTGCACCTCCCGGTTCACATCCCGAATCGCTTGAAAGGTATCCGTCCTCTCTCCCCACCAATTAATGGGCCCTTGGCGATAATTGGTTTCGTATTGTCCTTCATTAATGGGCGTATATAACGTAAACATTAATATGCCTTTAGCGCCGTAAGCCAGCGACGTATTGATCTGCCACCTCATGTCGTCGTAAGACGGCTTCCGATACCGGAAGTGCGGCGTCGTCAAAATCGTATTCCAGAACCCAACCGATCTGCGAGAAGCAGCCTGTCGATAAAAGTTCAGGTTGGTATAATAGCCTGCTCCCTCCACGCCCCGTTCCGTCATCTGCTTATAGTGATCGTAGCATAGCAACGGTGTGCCGGAACGATCGGCATATTCCCCAAGGTAGGCAAGATAGTCGTCACGCCCGATCATAGCTTTGGCATCTTCCCAGAAGGGCAACAAATTTACGAAGCCGAATCGATCTCCCCCATGCTTGCCGATGATACGAACGGCTTCTATCGTGGCATCAAAAATGTCGCCCGTGGGTTCGTCAATCACGGAGAATGCGACGACCTCGGGCCTGTCGGCGAATTCTTCGACCGCCTCCCGCACCCCGGCTTCGTAATCGTCGGGCAGCTTGGCTTTATCGTTCGGCATATCCGATTTTCGAATTCCCCAGATCGAGGTCCGGGGGTCCTGCAAAATCATATCCACCTGTTTGTTCCGGCACCAGTCCAGAATCAAATTCAATTTGGATCGATGCTCCGCATTCCCGGCGTCATACGAAGGAGACATGATAAGGGAAAATGCGGCATCCTCCCAATCCTTCAAATCGGACTCCCGAAAGGCGTCCATGCTCATATAGTTCCAAAACCCGATTGGGAATTTCCGACGTTCCACCGCCATTCCTCCTGATTTTTCCGCTAATAAGCTATAATCCATAAACGGATACATCGTCGAAAGTTGCCGTTGCATTGTACGCATCCAGCGCAATTTTCCCGGAGGAGAACGACGCATCCGTTGCCGTTAACACCTGGTCGCCGTTCAAATAAACGACGATTGTCGCACCCTCCGCCAAAATACGCAGCCGATATTCGGACTGAAGGCTAACATTGTAGGATTTGCTCGCGAGCGATGTCTGTACGCCGCCCACGATCTTTTTCAGTTCCACGACGCCAAGGTCGCTCAACGACACAAAATATTTGTTCTGGTCGTCCGTGTAGCGAAACGCCACATTAGCGAAGCCGCCTGACGAAGCAGCGGACAGCATTGTCACCTTCGCCCGTATTTCGGCATCGGCCCACGAACCCGAGACGTTATGCGCCGAACCGCCGCTACTGACTTGGTACTCCTTCGTTCTGTCCTCTACAACACTCCAAGTGCCGCTTGATACCGTCCACTGAGAGCTCCCGTTCTCAAAGTCGTCGCTGAAGAGCGCGATATGCGACAACGATTCCAGCTTCTGTACGGCGACCTCGTCGATGTAAATAGCGGCATTCGTCGATTGAAACGCGACTTTTCCGTCGGCCATGTCGGAATCGGTCACGGCAAGTTCCTTCCTGCCATCGATATAGAGATCGATCCGGTCCGACGAAGCGAATACTTTTACCTGATAAGACCTCCCTATCGCGATTCCATAAGGCTTACTTGCCAATACGGTTTTCGTACCGGCAACATGCTTGGACATTTCAATGTAGCCCTGACTGCTCAATTCGGCCGTATAGGCGTTGTTCGCATCCGTATATCGGAATTGCATTTGCGCAGAACCGCCCCCGCCGTCCGTACCGGCAATAGTCATATTGGCCTGCGCTACATAGTCCGCCCACTCTGCACTCCCTGTAAAGATGCGTGCATTCGTATTTCCGGAGTTGCGCAACTGACGAGATTGCTCTGTTGTACCGACGGACCAAGTCCCGCTTTCCACATTGAAACGAGAGGTGCTGCCATCTTCAAAATTGTCGTACAAAAGCACGTCCTGCTGATCCACCCAACTGTTCGCTTTCGTGAACAATGCAACATTGTCGAAATCGGCTGCGGTTTCCCACGAATCGATACCTACTTTTCCCGATGGAAGAATAGAGAAGGAATCATAGGCTATCGCCTCTTTGCGGCCATTGACGTATACGCCTATCGCCAAATCGCCCCGCCAAGCATCGCGATAAACTTCCGCCTTTAACTCGTAAACGGAGTTCGCCGCGACGGGGAAATATTTGCTGAACAGCGTCGTCTTGCTTCCATTTTTGGCTTTCTCGATCAACAGTTGGTTTCCGCTATATAAGGACACGATATAACGATCGCCGTTGTCCTGATAGTTGAGGTTGAACCCGACCGAACCGCCGGTTGCAGCGTTAAACGAGGTCGGTTTAATCGCAGCCTCCACGATGTAATCTTCCCACTTTCCGGATCCGATGAGCGCAGAGGTCCAATTGGAACTCGATTGTCGGAAAACTTGGGTATCGCCGCTCGCAATGCTCCAGTTCCCGTTGCCCACAATCGTAAAGGCTTCGCTCCCGCCGTTCTCAAAGTCAATTCGCTGCCGCTGTTCCAGGATAGGGCTAACCAGCTTCATCTTCGCAGCCGGATGAGCCTGCGGTGTCGGAATAACCCAATCTGTGTACGTCACGATGGGATCCCAAGCGGTCGTATCGCCAAAATTATTGCCATTTCGGTTGACGATGAAATGCAGTCGATCTCCTTTGGCCACACTTAAAGATTGGTCCGGGAAATCCGCGGGTGTACTACTCGTCACCGTCTGCCAACCGCTTGTCGGCCATACCTGCGAAGATTCGTGCATCATCTTCACAAGGACGCCGTCCTCGCTGTTAGAAGCCGCTATTCTCCCGTTGGCTGTGACGATTATCGTTCCGGCAAAAGGAGCCGTCCAGGTACGGACCGCATCCCGAGCGTCCGGACTCTGTTCATATTTCCCAACCGTCAGGAAGGTCGTGCCGTCCCTCCACATATTCCAAGGGTTATAATACGCAGTCAAATTAGAGTAAGTCGTACCCTCCCAGTACTGATAGCTCCACACAGGCCCTTGCCGAATCGCTCCAAAATCCTGACTGGCCTGGTATACACGGAGCGGCTCAAATCCTGGAACGCCGCTTGTCACATCGTCCGACGCGTAGAAAGTACTTACGTTGCCGTTGCGATCCTCTGCCTCTACTTTATAATAGTAGTGCGTAGAAGGCAGCAGTTCCTCCGTATCCGAGAAGGAAGTCGTGGACGATTCTCCTACCATATTGCGATAAGCCGGCGTGAAATTGGGATCCGTTGAACGGTATATATTGTAGTGCGCAATGCCGCTCCCCGAATCCGAAGCCTGAGACCAGGACAAATCTATCGAACGACCGTCAACGCTTGCCGAAGCCGATAGACTTGAAGGTCCCCCCGGCGCCGTAACATCCAGAGGAAGAAGCTGCGACTGCACATCGAATCCCGTCGCGCTTTGCCAAGATGCCAGAGTGCTATAGATCGTTGTCACATCCGGTTCCGGTGCGACGTCAACAACGGTAGCCTTGAACTGTTGGCCAGAAGCGCTAAAAATTTGTTGAGAGTCGATCGATTCCATCATGGCATTGGATTTAAAGAAATAGGCTGCCGTATCGGTTACGCCGTTCTGCAAAACGATGCGATTGCGGTGGATGCGGTTTCCGCTCCAATCCCCGGAGGTTTCCTGCGTAGTACTGATAGCGGAGGTATGGGGCTGATCCACAATGATTAAGTTATCCGACATCTCCAGATTAACCAAACCTTGAAGCGGCGACGTCGTTGACCGGAATGCAGTCAGGCCGATCTGCCCGTTTCCTAGATTTTTAATCGCCTTATTGCCTTCGATTCGATTGTTGATGATCTTGGCATTGATATTGGACATGGTAGAAATGCCGTTGCCCTCGTTATTGTGAACATAGTTGTACTGCGCAGTGACGTATTCGTTTGACCAGTCGATATTGACGCCTGTGGCGTCAGCCCCCGTATTGCTATCCGACATGTTGTAGACTTCGTTAAACTTCATTTCAATGTAGGAGGACTGAATCGGCCATATTCCCCCCGGTGTAGTCCATGCGCCAGTTCCCGAGTACTTGCCGCCGTCATGAATTAGATTCCACTTCATTGAGCTGTGATTGGCGTTGTTCATCATTACCGGAGTAAGTCCGATGTTGTACACATAGTTGTTGTGGATTTTGACATTCCGGTAAATGGCCGAAGAGGACATCGCGCCACCGCCGCCCAATTTCCAGGTATCCGTGCGGATACCGAATTTGCCAACGTCATGAATCGTGTTATTGGCAATCGTAAGATCGTTCGACATCTCTCTATCGATGTTTTCTTTGTTTCCGTATGCGAGTACGACGATCCCGTCCACCAGGCTGTCTACCGTCGAACCGTAAATCAGATTGTCATCGATAGTAATGCCCGAATACGCCGTCTCGCCGCGCGACTCGTCGAATTCGATCGCGATTCCCGCCCCTTGCAGACCGCCGCCCGTCAGGCTGCTGGGAGCGTCGACTTCGATTTCCAATCCTCGTATCGCCCAGTGGCTTTCATTTCTCAACAGTACGGTCGGTACCCCTTCGGTCAGATGCCGAATTTTGGGCCTGCCCGTACCGTAAGAAGTCAACACGATCGGCTGGCCCGACTGGCCCGATCCGCGGAGAGTCAATTCCTCGTCATTCCAGACGTCTCCGCCCAGCAGAAGAATCTCGTCCCCGGGCATAAAGGTGACGGACGATACTTTGGACAACGTCTTCCATGGCGAGCTCGAGCTTAGGCCGGAATTATCGTCGTCCCCCGTGGACGAACTGACATAGTACGTCTGCCCCCCGGATGCAGCAACCGATGGAACGGCGCCCGGAAAATTTGCAGTTACAAGCCATAACGCCAACATGCAGCCCATCATTCGGACAAACGATTCCTTGATAAAGCGAACGCTCATGAGTGGCACCCCGCTATTCTTTTGATGAATGGCTCATACAGGAAAAAAACACACGGACAAGTCTAGACAAATTGCCTTCGCTTGCCCGTGTGTTTGAATCAGATTAGGACCGGTTTTCCGCTTTGGCCTGCTTGTCCGTTTCATCCCAATATTTCTGCCCTAGCTTTAACCAGCCTTCCACGAACTTGTCCCATTCCTTATCGAAATCGCCTTTGAACGAGATCAAATTCGTCGTTTCCTGTACCGTGTAATCCCACAGCTTCCCGCGAACGGACGGGTCGACAACATCGGCGGGCAAGTACAAGAACGCGAGCGGATCGATTTTCGCGTTCGCCATGGAATCGGCGCTGGCCGCAATCGCCTCTTCCCGGTTAGGCGTATCGTCCGGAATGAAATCGAGATCCCACTTGACAAGCGTCTTCAGGTTCACGGCCGGATCAAGTTCGCCGATTGTTTTCGTTTTTCCATTTTCGTTTTTCTCCGTAATCAGGCTTGTATACTTGTCGCCATCTTTGCTGTAATGCACCCCTTCGATACCCCATTGCATTAATTCGCTGCCCTCATCGGAGAGCAAATAATCGAACAGCCGGAAAGCCGTGTCCCGTTTCTCCTCGCTTACAGACGCGCTAACGGATGCCCCTCCCCAAAAATTATTAAAGCCGTCGACGCGTTTGCTGCCATTTATTCCGACCAATACGGGGATAACATCGAACATGGTTTTAGGGTCCTTGTCCGGATAAGCCTGCTGGAAACGATCGTAGTGGCCATTGTAAAAATCAGGCGTCGCGTTGTCGAGTAGGATGCCCGCTTTACCGGAGACGAATTTCTGGTAAGCCTGCTGTCCGTTATTAACCATGAATTCCGGGTCGATGATTTTGTCCTTGTAGAGCTGGTTCAGAAATTGCAAAGCTTGCTTGCCGTCATCCGTAATGATTTCCGGCGTCCATTTACCGTCGATGAGACGGAACCGATCCGCGCTGGCGTTAAAAGCGTTGACTAAAATATAGAATCCGCCTAATCCCGGCCCGGCGGCCGTTATTCCGTAGGTATCCGGTTTGCCGTTCTGATCCGGGTCCCCTTTGGCGAAGGCCTCGACGACTGCTCGGAATTCCTCTATCGTTGTCGGCATGGACAGACCCAGGTTCGTCAGCCAATCTTTGCGAATATAGAAAGCATGCTGGTTAGCCGTCGTAATATCCTTATTGTGATTGATGGCCGGAACCGAATAGTTCTTGCCGAGCTCGCCCTTCTTCAATAGTTCGAAGCGCTGCAAATGTCGTTCCACGTTCGGATAAGAGGAAGCATAGTCGCTAATCGGGAGCAGCAATCCCTGCTGGATCCACTTATGATAGATATCCCGCATATCCACGCCTTCGTGGAAAAAGATATCCGGTATTTGACCCGAAGCGATCAGAACGTTCAGCTTATCTTTATAGGTGTCATAAGGAGCGCTGGTCCATTTCAGGGTGATGTTTAATTTGTCCTGCAGAGCTTTGGTAATTAAAGAATCTGCCGGCGGTTCCTTGCCGAACATAAAGCTGAATACCGTCAGCTCTACAGGCTTGGACGGCGCCGCCGATTGCTCCGGGCTGTTGCTGCTGCTCGGACTGACAGACGGTTGGGCGGCTTGATTGTTTTCTGCGCAGGCCGATAATAGCGCGATCAATAACGAAGCGACCAGCATAATTTTTAACATTCCGAATTGCGTTCTCTTTAACATGAAGTATTGCCCTCCTCTTTTTGTATATCAGGTGAAGACAGACTTACCATTACGCTTTTCTAGCTTTTGACAGCGCCGATCATCACCCCCTTGACGAAATACTTTTGGATGAACGGATACACCAGCATAATCGGCAAGATGGAGATCATGATGACGGACATCTTGATCGTCTCGCTCAGCAAAGCCGTCTTGTTGTGGACGGAAGCCTGATTCCCGATATCCGTATTGCTTTGCACGATGATATCGCGAAGGATCAGCGAAAGCGGCCACTTCTCCCGGGAATTGAGAAAGAGCATGGCGTTGAACCACTCATTCCAGGCTGCGACGGAGATAAACAGACAGATGGTCGCTACGATCGGCAACGATACCGGTAAAATAATTTGCAGATAGATGCGAAAATAACCGGCGCCGTCCATTAAAGCCGACTCTTCGATTTCGGCAGGCAAGCCTTGAAAATACGTTTTGATGACAATCAGGTTAAACGTATTGATGGCGGCCGGCAAAATCAGCACCAGCCAACTGTCGATGAGGCCGAGGCTTTTGATCAACAGGTAGTAGGGAATCAAGCCTCCGTTAAAGAACATTGTAAAAAGGATAAACATCAGGACGGCGTTTCGCCCTGGCAAATCTTTTTTGGTCAAAGCGTAAGCTGCGATGGAGGTGATCGCGAATTGGTAGATCGTTACACCTACAGTCACGCCTAGCGATACAGTCAACCCTTTCAACAACGAATCCGAGCTGAATACGTATTTGTAACCCTCCCAACTGATTTCGGTTGGAAACAGTACGATCGGCGAATGGACGGCGATCTCATAGGGGGTAAGAGAGATGGTAAGCACGTTCCAAAACGGATATAAGGTGACAAAGGAAAAGAGGATCAAGAATGCCAAGTTCAGATAATCGAACAACCGGGATGAATTACTCCGCTTCGTCATGCGCGCCCTACCGCCTTATGCTCAGTTTTTGTTGCTTCACGATCGCTGCACAAAGTCCCTCATCATCATGATTGTCCGCCCGTTCGCGCTTGCGTTCGGCAGCCACGGCACAAAGTAAGGATCGTTATCCGCATAGCGCTCGCACATGTAATACTCGGGCGTCATGGAGTAGGTCAACTGGGCTTGCAGCAATCGTTCGGCCTTGTCCCTCTCTCCTCTCTCCAGCCAGGCATAGAACCAGGGGATATCCGGCCCGGACGTATACCAGGTATGTCCCGCCCAATAATCGGCATTGTGCCCTTGCTCAATGAGACCGTCGCTCATCAGGCCCATCAAGCCTTTAGTGCCGTATCCTCGATTACGGTAATAATTTTCAACCCGCTCAAAGGCTTGGCTATCCGGTTGAATCACCCCCGCCCTGATCAGGCTGATGGCGCTGTCGCCTATAGGACCGATCGGCGGATCGAGCGGTGGTTGCCCTGCCTGATTGCTGATCAGAACCTCATTGCCCTTCACGTTGGTCAGCAATTGCTGCTCAAGAATGGAGCGCATGCAGGCCATATAATCCTCATAGGCATCCCTTACCTCGTCAGCCCGCGGATCGCCATAATGCGCCAAAACCTCCGCAAGCCAGAATATCCCGATCAAGTTGTGAGCGTCGGTAAAGCACCAGCTCTGATATTCTCCTTGCCAGTCGTGCGCCTTCATCGGAGGGAAAATACCATGTCCCGCATACTGACCCTGCTTCGTCGCCGACCGCTGCCGCTCAATCCAGTCAAAACCTAGCAGCAGGTATGTCCTGTATTTTTCGAATACTGCCTTATCCTGCCTGAACAACACATGACGGGATGCTCCCCAGATCGCCCCGGCCGTATTGCATGCCCACTTCTCCCCGTTCATATTAAGCACAAGTCCCACATCGGCTCCCGTTTTCACCTGAAGCACCTCGAAAAAGGTGTCGTAGGCCCTCTCTGTGTATTCATGGAAGTTCCCTATCCGATCAAGCGCGATTAGAAACTCTAGCGCCTCAACCGGCCAGATGGCGCGCTGCAGTCCGCCTTGTCGCGGCAGGACGTAGTCCTTGCCTACCGGATAAGAAAACATCTGCAGCAGTTGCGACACAAAATTGCGTTCGATTTCGGCGAAATACGAAGGATAATCCGGGCAAGGTTGAATTCTGGACAACTTTTCTTCCCAGTAACGTACCGCTTTCTCACGTTCGTCCTCGTATTGAAACCGCTCCGTAGCCCCCCGGCGGAAAGCTAACGAGAAGGTGCGGGATTGACCGGCCGGAAGCTTGAAGCGCAGCTTCAACAGGTGCCGCTGGCTCCACTTCAGGCCTTCACCGTCTTCCACCCAGGAGGCATCGGCATAATCCTGTTGGATTCTTAGCTCATAGGCTCCATCCTCCATCACTCCATCGCGATAACGCCATCCTGAACGGATAAACCCCCAATTGTGCACATTCGGATTAAAATGGCAGTAGCCGTCCCATTCCATTCCCGTCAGCAGCTCTTCTTTGCCGGAGCGCGCCATCACGCACAACGTATCGCTAATATCCACGGCATGCGGGTTGGACACCGTAATTCGGGTATACGCCGTCGGTACGCGGTCGGTGGAGCAGAAGCTTTCCATGCTCAACGCATAGTTCTTCCCGTCATACCGAACTTCATGAATCGGAATGCCGTCCGGCCTGCTGTGGTACACAATCTCTTCGAAGGGAATTTCCTCCGCCGCTTCGCCAAACAGAAGACGGAATGCTGCAGAACGGTGGTTGCGATCCTCGACCACATCGCCGATCATCACCTTGCAATCCGGCCACATCGTGACCAGACATTCCGCCAACGGCGGATGCAGATACCGCTTGGCCGTAAACGGCCGCTGCCAGACGGCTTCTCTTCCCGGAAATAATGCGTTCGCCATTCTTATCTCTCCTTAAGACATCCAAGTTGTTGTCGCTTTCAAAATAAACCGCTGCCGGTCAGACGCTTCATGATCTTGTGAACGCTGAACAACAACACAAAATTGATTAAACTTAGGAACAATCCCAATGCTGCGCCTTCGCTAATTTGCCCGCCGGCCAAGCCGATTCGATACACATAGGTTTGGATGATATCTCCGACGTCGTATACGGTCGGATTGTACAGGTTGAATACTTGGTCGAACCCTCCATCCATCAATCCTCCTACAGCCAAAATGAAGAGAATGGAGATTGTCGGAACCAAAGAGGGCAGCGTGATATAAATCATTTGCTTCCATCGATTGGCGCCGTCCACGATGGCCGCCTCATACATTTCGGGCGATATGGAAGCCAAAGCCGCCAAATAAATGATCGTCCCCCACCCCGCTTCTTTCCAGATCGTCGACAAAACCAGCAAAGGGCGAAAATAGTTGCTGTCCATGAGAACGTAGATTTTCTCGCCGCCCATTCTTTCAATTAACAGGTTGACCAATCCGCCGTCGGAAAGAAGCGAAAAAAGGATGCCCGACAAAATAACCCAAGAAAAGAAGTGCGGCAAATAGATGATGGTTTGGATCGTCCGTTTGATTTTTTCCATACGCACTTCGTTAAGCAGCAGCGCCAGAATAATCGGAGCCGGAAACGCGAACACAAGCCGCTGCAGACTGATGATGACCGTATTGCGAAAAACCTCCCAAAACTTGTCGTCTGTCAAAAACATTTCGAAATGCTTGAATCCGACCCACGGACTCCCGGTAATGCCCTTCGTAATCCAAAAGTCTTTGAAAGCTACGATTACGCCATACATAGGGGCGTATTGAAATACCGCATAAGAAGCCAACGCCGAAAGCAGCATCAAATACAGTATCCTGTACTTCCGAATCAATTTTATGGTCGCCACGATAGCCTCCAGCCTCTTTGTCCTTTTATTCAATTGTATAAGGGGCTCCGGGCCGGGACTATGTGTTTTGATTGTCTATTAAGCGTGGTTATATTGGGTTTTTTCTAGATTTCATGACACAAAAAATCCTGACGCGAGGTCAGGAATGTCTTTGTTGTTTTCGGTAAGCCGCAGGGGTTTGCTGTTTGTATTTTTTAAACATCTTATTAAAGTGGATATGATCCTCGTATCCTACCTTGTCGCTGATTTCCTCTATGGAGAACCTTTCGTCCCTGAGCAGTCGCTCCGCTTGGTTCAGCCGATAATTCACCAGATAATCCGTAAAAGAAACGCCGACCTCCTGCTTAAATAATTGGCTAAGATAACTGGAATTCATGCGGTACTGCGCCGCAAAGTCCGAAATCAGCAGCTTCTGGCCGTAACGCCCTTCAATTTCAAGCACGATGTTTCGAATAACGGCATTTTGCGGCATTTTGACCGGCTGTCCGGAGGATTCGCCCTCCTGAGCTTTCGATTGCTGGGCAGCACTTTCGTTGTTCTTGAGTTGATCCGCCGCTGCGGTCAAGGCATCCAGCAGATTGGTTCGATCGACAGGTTTCTTGATATAGTCCAAAGCGCCCAATCGTATGGCCTCTCGGGCGTATGCAAAATCGGTAAACGCGGATATGAAAATGACGATATGACGGTTAGGATATTTCCGTTTTATCCGCTTCATTAGCTCAAGCCCACTGTCCCCAGGCATGCAAATGTCGCAAATAATAATGTCCGGCTTCAGCAGGTCGATCCGGATTTCCGCTTCTCTGTAATCTCTGGCTTCCCCCACTACCGTAAAGCCGCATTTTTCCCAATCGATCAAATGTCGCAAATCTTTAAGAATCCAAGGTTCGTCGTCTACCAGCATCACTTTAATCATCGAATATCCCCTTTCCCTGCGAACGGGATGATTACGCTAACTGAAGTGCCGCTCCGTTCCCAGCTCTTGATCCGAATGCCGTATTCATTGCCGTAATACATCTTCAAGCGTTTTTGGATATTGAGAAGCCCGATGCTCTGTCTGGTCCCCTGTTCAATGGAATTGGAAGCAACCAGTTGCAGACGTGCGTTGAGGCGCTCGACGGATTCCGCATCCATCCCGCTTCCGATGTTCAGTATTCGAACAACCAGGTTGCCGCGTTCCACCTTTGCCGTGATTTTCAGAACGCCTCGCGCTCTACTGCCGTTCATGCCATGCAACACGGCATTCTCGACAATGGGCTGAAGAAGCAGCTTAAGAACCGGATGCTCAAGCAAGCTTTCCTCTGCGCCCAGCATCCATCTGAACCGGTTGCCGTATCTCATATTCTGAATTTGCATGTAGGAATCAACATGATTCCACTCCTCGCGAAGCGTGGCGTACTCTCCGTCATGCACTCCGTAACGCAGGTATTTGACCAAGTGATCCACCGTATGGTTGATCTCCTCCACCGAATGGGACAGCGCCATTCCCCGAATACCTTGCAGCGTATTGTAAAGAAAGTGAGAGTTGATCTGACCCTGCAATCCGGTCAGTTGGAGCTGCTTTTTCTCCAATTCCGTCTCGTACAGCTGCTTCTGGGTCGACACCATCCCGCGCGTAAGCACATCGATTTCCGATACCATGTGGTTAAAGGCATCTGCGATGCCCGTAAATTCGTTGGGCGATGTGAAGCGAACCTTGGTCTTAAAATCGCCGGCAGCCGCTTTGGCAATCGCTCGGGTCAGTTTTCGAATGGGGTTGGTGATATACAGGTTGAAGTAGGAAGCGAACGCCAGCATGAATACGAGCATGATCACCACAATAATGGAGATCAGATATTTAAAAGCCCGGCCCTCCCAGAACAATTCATTCTCCGGTATAGCGGCCACCAGCTTCCACTCCGCTTTATTGACCGGGCTGCTCCTGACGAAGTGCGAAATGCCGGAAATCGACTTGAAATCGCCGTCGGTTAGAAAAAACTCATCCGCAAGCGAACTGCCCACGACACGGTCTTCCGTAGACGCAACGACCCGGTTCCCGCTGTCCACAATGTAAAATTTCCACTTCTTGTTCAGGTTGCTTTCCGTCAACATCGACTGCAGTCGGTTACGATCCAGAATCACCAGACCAAGACCGATCGGCTCCAGGAAATGGGATTCTGTAATCGACTTGATAAATCGGTAGGCGGCAATATAATAATCGGGCAATCGAAGCTCTCCCCCCGAGGCATAGAAAAACAAACCTTCCGCCGAGTCGGAGGCAGGCGGGCGGAGCAGCTTCCAGGGATCTTCCTCCAGCGCAACGGAGGAACTAGTGTAAACGCTTCCATCAAAGTGGATAAAATAGATTCCTTTTACCGATTTATTCATATCCCGATAGGTGTCCAAATAGGATTTAATCTGATAGTACTGCGTCCAGCCCATCTCTTCCCGCTGAACTAGCGTCTGTACGCTTTTGTCGTAGAAAATCGTTTGCGTATAGACGTCCATATCGTCAAAATAATCCTCGATTCGGCCGTTGATCTGGCTGAATAACACATCGACGGTCTGCGATACACTCTCTTTCATGATTCTGTCGTTAACCGACGCAGCAATCCCCCCGACCAATAGAATCGGGAGGAGAACCATAATCACATTGCTGATGACTAATCGAATGCTCAGGCTATACTGTCTCCGTCCGCTGCTCATAGTTGATCATCCCTTACATCGCAATAGCCTTGTCAAACCTATTGTGAAGTATATCATATCCTAGCCATGCCTAGATGAGTCTCGCCGACTCGTTTATCGTTGCGGGAACGTACAATCGATCGTAATCTTCCGGAGCCAGACTATAGAGCTCGGCAACCGGCTTGTTCTCGTAAATCTCCTTGACGTGTTCAAAAAAGAACACCCGTTGCATCGCTTCCCGAACGACGTTGTCCTTACCGTCGCGCTTTAAGATTTGCATATATTCATAGTCGCGAATTCCGCGCAGCAGCCATTTGTATCGCAAAGACAGCATAGGCTTGCCGGAAGGACCGGGATATACGAGATTCATATCGCCGGCCGGGAACACGGAAGAACGATAAACAATGCTGTCCAGCGGCCGATCCGGCCAGTTCGTATAGCTCCATCGCAGGAAGCCCTCAAAGCCCAAATATTCGGCCAGCCACGGAAGAAGCCGAGCCTCCAAAGAAGGGGATCGTATAAAAGTGTTCGGACGTGCCGGGCCACAGCAAACATACAAGGATAGTTTCCCTTCCACTTCACTCCTGAGCTCCTGTAGATGGTCCCATTCCTTCGCTGCGCAATCGGCAATTACGACGTAGTCGAACACGCCTCGGGCGCGTTGGCGTATGAACTCGCTATGCGAAATCGCGGCTTTCAGCTTCAAAGACGGCACTAATTCCAACAAGGTGTCCACCCTCCGTTGGAACACTTGCAAGTCGGCCGGTTCATCGGCCAATATCCGAACCTTGTCCAGCCAACCCTTGGCCTTCCAATGCGCCGCCAGCGCTCGAACATAAGCCTTCACTTCTTGCGAATCGCGCATGAACTTATACGTGCCATCGCTCTCGTCTTTATAACGAATCCGAATAGCCTCAGGGTATCCTTCCGCCACGACTCCGTATTCCGGTTCATCTTGCCATACGTTCAGTAGCCCGAACACTTCGATTTCATCGCAAATTCCGTTCCGGAAACCGATCTCCACATAGTTGTCCATCGCCGTAAAGTCATAGTCGAACGTCCCGTTTTTTCTGCGCGTTACTTTGACCATACTGTATTCATACAAATCCGAAGGCTGCCGATCCATATACGACATCTGGCCTAACCAGGGAATTTCGGACACGAGCACCGTCAAAGCTTTCTGTCCGAGCGCGGCAAGGCTGGCCAAATAACCGTCTATAATCCGAAAGTGCTCGTCAGACCACAGCTCTACCTTATACTTGCGGGCAATGTTGGAATTATGCTGCCACAAATCCAGATGGAAACGGTATTCATGCGGGTCGGGCAGGCTATCCTCAAGAACGTTCAGCGCAAATGTCAGCTCTTCCGTCAGCCTCTCCGGTTCAAACAACTGATGCGTATACAATCGCACTGTGCCCGTATACTGCCCGGTCGGTATATCCTTCGATGCATGCAGCTCCACCCAAACCTGTTGAAGCCTCTTCTTCTCGACATGTATATAAGAATCGTCCAGCAGCACTTCCGCCTTCAGCTGTCCGTCGTCATCCTCCATAAGACCGATCAGCTTGATCTCCGTCTTGATCGGCGCATCCAACTTAAGCTCCAGCCGCGCGATCTTGATCGCTCCCTCTTTCCAGAACAAAGGGCTTTCACTGATCGTGAGCACGAATTCTTCCTCGGATGCGACATTGATTTGGAAAGCGGCACTGTCTCTTCTCGCGCAGACCAGGTTCATATGCTTGTTGGCCGTATCGGTCGCGTATTGATCGCGCTTTGCTTTCAAACCCCAAATGTATTTGTAGAACATGGACTGCAGGCCGATGTACATCCGATTCAATCCCTTCCTGTTATCCAGGCAACAACTTCGCCCGATTTCTCCCCATTCCGTCTTTTAATTGTAAGTGGCACGTCCGCCTCGAATCCATGTGTTTTCGTTACCTATTCGGGGTAGTTATATTGTTTATTTCAACCTGCTCGAACAGACTTATCCTGAGCCAGCCCTTCTCCAACACGGCGGTTACGCAGCGCCAGCACCCCCAACAGGATCAGGCTGGCGGCAAAAACGCCAAAGCTCGTCCATTGCCCCGCCGTCCAACTGAACAGATAACGCGGCGAGTCTCCTCTCAACATCTCCAGCATAAAACGTCCTGTCGAGTAGAGCATGTTGTAAGCCAGAAACAGCGCGCCCGCCGGCATCCGCCGACTTTTGAGCAGCAACAGCAGCACGAAGACGATCATATCCCATTGCCCTTCCCACACCTCCGCCGGCCACAGCGGCTGTGCGCCGTATTCGGCGTAAGCCATCGTCCCTTCCGGGTACACGATGCCAAAACCCGAGCCTGTCGGCGAACCGTAAGCGTCTCCGTTCAAGAAGCAGGCGATTCTGCCGATCGCCTGACCCAATACGGCAGCCGGCGCCAGCACGTCCGCCATTCCCCAGAACGAGATGCGGTACTTGCGCGTGTATACGAACATCGCGGCCATCCCTCCGATCAGCGCACCCTGAATCGCGATGCCCCCTTGCCAGATATACGCAATCTCATGAAGATGCTTGGAATAATACGCCCATTGGAAGAAAAATACGTGCCAAGCGCGCGCGAATACGAGTGCGCCCACGATCAAGTAGACGGCCAATCGGTCAAGGTGCTCCCGGTAAGGCGTCCCTGCCGACAGATAATGGGCGACTCCCCAAGCGAGCAATACGGCCAACGCCACAATCGTTCCATAGGAATGGACATGGAAATCTCCGATACTGAATAAAACAACCTTCATTTCTGTTCATCCTCTCTATTCGTTTCATTAAACTACAATATGTAGTATGATTGGCTAAAAAAAATGGGGATCAAGAATCCCCGCCCAGCATCAACAGAAGCAACAGCGAACACGACGCCAGCAGCGGTCTGAGCAGCGCCGTCGGCACCTTCACCGGCCTGTCGGGCTCCAGCACCTGCATCATCCGATAGTTCATTGCCGCATCCGCGAAATGAACGCCAGCCTCGTTGCGGCTCGGATGGCCGAGCTTGGACAGCTTCAGCAGGACGCTGCCCAAATATAGTTCCGTCCCCATCTCCCGTATGGCGTAACGATCCGCGAACAGCTCTTTCCAGGTCCGATAGTAACGAAGAATCGGATGGATAAGCGGCCAGTAGCCGAAGGCGTCCGCAAGCAGCGCGGAAAGGAACATTTTAGGGCCATCGTGGTTGCGGCAATGATACCTTTCGTGCAGCAGGACCGCTTCCAGCTCCTTGTCGTCGAACATCTCAAACAGCGCTGTAGACAGCACGATTTTCGGGCGCAGCATGCCGAGCGTCAGCGCAACGAAAGCGTCGTCGCGGACAACGAGAATTTCCGTTCCCCAGTCGCGATATTTGGCGTTAAGCCGCTTCGACAGCTTCGCGTGCCTGTTGGCCCGAAAGTGCTTTAACCATTTGCGCGATAAGTACGCCTGCTTCAGGCAGCGCCACACGATTCTGACCCCCGCGTAACCGATTGCCACATCGGCCAACGCGAACAGCAGGAAGGCATCGGGCAGCGATTTCTCTCCCACTTGCTCGACGATAAATACTCCCATCTGTACGACGACTACGATCAGAAAAGCAAATAGAAGCGCCAGCATACTTCGGAGCTTAACGGCGGGATTGCTCATTTGCGGCGATCATCCTTTAACTGCTGCAGCTTACGCTCCAGCTTGGCGATCACTTCCGAATCCACCTCGTCCAAAGCGTCTATCATGTGATTCACGACGAGACTTCCGTATTCCTGAATCAGTCCCTGCGACACTTCCTTCGTCTGCTCCGACAGGAACTGCTCTCTGGATTGCAGCGTGCGGAATTTCGCCGCCTGCGTCCGGCCGGCTCCCGACTTCGACTTGGCCAAGTGCCCTTTGTCCAGCAGCCGGTTCATCACCGTCATCACTGCATTGACCGAGATCGGGCTTTCCTGGTTGAGCAGAGACTGCACCTCCTTGATCGTCAGCCCCTCGGAGGACCAGAGAATATCCATAATTTTCGCTTCCAGCGGGCCGAAAAAACGGGTCAGCCCCTCGCCGTTCATGTTTAGCCTCTTAATCTGCATCATCCGGCTCACCTCATACTACACAGTGTAGTATGCGTTCGATCGAGTGTCAACTCCTCTCTTGGTAACCCCCTATTAGGCATCCGCATAGAATGCATCATGCACCACATACGGAGGTCGTTACTATGAGTTCGCCCAGTCAGGTTCAGCCTCAGCTAAAACCGATCTATCAATGCGGCTCCCACATTCATCGAACTCTGCGTTCGGTGAGAGAGCAGCTCCATCAGCTATGCGATCAACACGCCAATCGGCTGGTCGTGATCGAGACGATGGACGGCGATGTGTTCGAGGGATACATCCGCCATTGCCACAACGGGGTTCTTTATTTGACTCTGTCGAATGAAGGCTGCACCCGCGCCTTTTTCCCGGGACCGCCCCCGCCTAATCCTTATGCCAACTTCGTGCTTCCGCTCGTTCTTTTTAATCTGCTTACGATTTCGCTATTGTAGGACGCCCCGTCCCGAACAAGAAAGGAGTAATCAAGTTGGCCCTTATGCCTCCACTCGGACCGCAAAGCGGCTTGCAGCCTCCGACGGCTCCGCCGCCCCAGACGATTCCTCAGCAGCCTCTCGCCTCAACGCTTGCAATAGATCCGGGCGCCATCTCCGGATGCTTGTTCCGCCAAACCTATATTTGGCCTCGCAACGGGCCGGGCTTCTGGTTCTATCCGGTTTTCGTCGGACGCACGTCCGTCTCCGGATTCCGTTGGAACGGATTGTTTTGGATGTTTTCCGGCTTTGACCTTCGGAACATTCAATCGTTTACTTGTTTTTAGCACTATTAACGGTCTGGCAGACCGTTGCGCGTTGATCAGCCGTAGTGTACAGAAGAAAAGCCCCCGCTCATCCCGAGCGAGGGCTCCTCGTTTACGCTTGCAACGCCTCTTCATACTGCGCAAGAAGCTTGGCGAACGCCGCCGTGCTAGCGGACAAGCCGCCCTCGCGGTTGCGCGCCAGCCATGGCCGCTTAAATTCGGAGAGCGCCGTCACCAGTTGCTCCCGAAGCCGCTCCAGCCATTCGCGTTCAGCCGCTGCCCCTTCCAAGTCCTGACGGAAAATGTAGCGGTGAAGACCGGCGCCCTGCTCGATCAGCCGCAAAGTATTGCGCAGCTCGTCCCGCACCAGATCGGCATCCGGCCCCTGAAGATCGAGACGCTCCAGTTCCTCCTCTCGCTCTCTCAACCAAATCTCCATCTCCTCGTAGCGATAATCGACTTGAAACGGCGTGCCGCTGCCGCCGATCAGCTTCAGCACTTCCGTACGGATTGCGGTATCCCGCTCCAGCGTCGCCCGGTCGGACAGTCCCCGACTGAGCAGATAAGCGGTGTAGGTTCCGTTTTCCACTGTACTGCGCTCCAGATGGCCATACCGGCCCAGCTCCATCAGGAAACGTCCCCCGATGCCGCTGCGGTCCTTCAGCATCTGCGATGAGACATACTTCTCCAGAAGCGCCATCTGATCCACATTCGCCTCTACCTGCCAACTTACGCCAGCCGCATAGGCAATAGCGGGATAGCTGACAGCCGAAACCTGCCAATGTCCGCCGTCGCCCCAATCGGCCACGATCAATCCTTCCGCTCCGTAGGCTTGGCCGCTCCTTGCCGCATCGGCGATGTTGGCCAGCATATTGTCGGTCCGCCCGGCAATCGAAGACCAGGAGCTGGTGCCAGGACATACGTAGTAGCGGACCCCGCTCTCCTGAAGCTTGCGGCAATGAGGCCCATAGGGAACGGGAGCGTCATAGTTCCAATGCAGCACGGTCACATCGGAAGGCACACGCCGGATCGCCTCGGGATGGTGCGCCAGCACGTCGCCCCACATCATCGCCTTTTTGCCGTGGCTGCGAGCGACCTCGAACATTTTCTCCGCATAGTCGAAGTATAGCTCCCCGACGCCGATCTCGTCGGCCCGCTCCTTGCTCCGGCCTGTCCCCAGCCCGAACGGCTCGTCCATATTGAGGTTGACGTACTCGGATGAGAAGTTCGGCAGCAATTCGTCGAACAGGTCCTTCGCCAATGCGGCGGAGCGATCGTCCACCGGATTCATCGTCGTCGGCGGCAGCTTAAACGGGAGCGGAAGCGGCGGCTCCATGCCGTCCGGATGCTCGGCCAGATCGCGGAACTCCGGTTTAACCAGCCAAGGTCCCATATGGCCGAGACAGTTTTGATTAGGCGTTAGATCGATATACCGGCTGCGAGCATATGCGTCCAGCTCCCGGAATTCCGTCGCCGTGAGAGGCGTAGCTTCGGGAAACGAGTCTTTGTACTTGGCATAATCGAAGCAGAAGCCTTCCATATAAAGCTGAAGATGGTTGAACTTCAGCTCGGACAGTCTGTCGATCAGCGCGTACAACGTGTCCATCTGCGGGATTTTGTTGCGGCCGATGTCCAGCATGACACCCCGCACCGGAAACTCCGGCTCATCCTCAATCCGGAAGTGCTCCCACTCCGACTCCGATTGCGCCCGCTTCTGCTTGGCTAGCTGCTCCAAAGCAATCAATGCATAGTGCAGGCCGACCTCGGTGCAGGCGCCGATCTTGAGTCCCTCGCCGCTCCATTCCAGAACATATCCTTGCGGGTGCAGATCCGGCAACAGTTCAATCTCGACTGCAGTCTCCGCAGAAGATATTTCTTCTAAGTGGCAGCCCTTGATCGCGCTGCGGCAACGTTGCTCGACTTTTACATTCGCAATGAGTTGCTGCGCCTCCGCTCCGCTTGCACGCAGCTTCAAATTCGGAGACACCGCCGAAGAGCCTCCCAGCAGCTTAAAGCTGCGCGGTTTCGGATACAAGCTCATAAACTCGGTCATTCAAGATCACCCCTTTGCAAAAACGATATAGGTTGAACCAAAGACATCGAAGAGACGACCCAATGAGATGGAGAAAGGGAATGAGCCCCCTTCTCTTTGGTCCAACCCATATCGTCAAGTTGATCAAGATTTAGCTGTTCAGATGCGCCAGCAGCTCCGCCAATTCCTTCTCCCCAAATTTGCCGCCGCTGAACTGAGACAGCGAGCGCAGCGGGAAGCTCTCTTTGAACCCTTCCAGCATAGCCTTGCTTTCTTCGTCGACCACATTGCCGAACGGAAGCAGCTCGCTAAGCTTTTGCGTAAAGGCGATGCCTTTCTCCGATTGCAGCAAATCGGCCAACGTCGAGTCGCGGTCAAATACAACCTTGCGCTCAGACGTCGAGCGAATCGTCACTGTCTCCGACAGCGCAATATCTTGCGAGGAGCGCCCGATCAAAATCTCAAACTGTCCAGTTTCGACGATCCAATCCTTCTCCTCGACCTCGTAATAAGCAAAGCTGCGCTTGTTGAGCGTGAAGGAAACGGTTTTCTCCTCTCCAGGCGCCAGAGAAACCTTATCGAAGCCTTTCAGCTCCTTCAGCGGGCGAAGTACGTTGCTTTCCACATCGCGGACATATAGCTGCACGATTTCCTTGCCTGCGCGCTCGCCCGCGTTTTTCACCTGAACGGTTACCTTCAACGTATCCGTGTCCGCAAGCTCTTTCTTATCTACGAACAGATTGGAATAGGAGAAGGTGGTGTAGCTGAGACCATGGCCGAATGGGAATAGAGGCCGCAGCTGTTTCTTGTCGTAATAACGATAGCCTACGAACAGACCTTCTTTGTACTCCACCCGGTCGCCTTTGCACGGGTAGTCGAGATAAGTCGGATTGTCGCTCAATTGAACCGGGAACGTTTCCGCCAGCTTGCCGGAAGGGTTGGCGTCGCCGAACAGGAGGTCAGCGATGGCTCCGCCAAGCGCCTGACCGCCGAGATAAGCTTCGAGTACGCCCTGAGCTTTGTCCAGCCACGGCATCTCGATCGGAGAGCCGTTGCAGAGTACTACGATCAGATTCGGCTGCACAGCCGCAACCGCTTCAATCAATGCAACCTGATTGGCAGGCATGCGCATATGCTTCCGATCATAGCCTTCGGATTCGTACCGCTTCGGCAATCCGGCGAACACGACCGCGACAGACGCTTCCTTCGCCGCACGCAGCGCTTCTTCGGTCAGCTCCGTGCTGCTATCATCCGTTTTCAGCCCGTAACCTTGCGCATAAACAACCTGTGCGCCTTCTCCTGCCGATGCAGTCAGCTCTTCCACGATATCGTCCAGCTTGGTCGGGTTGATCTGCGAGCTTCCGCTTCCTTGATAACGCGGCGTTTTCGCCAGCTCGCCGATGACGGCAATTTTGCCCCCTCGTTGAAGCGGCAATACGTCGTTCTCATTCTTCAGCAGCACCATGCTTTCGGCCGCGATCTCGCGGGCAAGCCGATGATGCGCATCCCGATCGTAATTCGAACCAGGCTTGTGATGGTCGACGGCTCTGAATACAATCGCGAGCAACCGCTCCAAGGCTGCGTCGAGCTTCTCTTCCGCAAGCTGCCCGCTTCGAACCGCCTCGACGATCTGCTTAATGCCTTCGCCTTCGCACGGCATTTCAAGCTCCAAGCCGGCAGCAAGGCTTTTTACCCGATCAACGACCGCGCCCCAGTCCGACACGACGAAGCCTTCATGACCCCATTCCTTCTTCAGCACATCCGTCAGCAGCCATTCGTTTTGCGCCGCATACTCGCCGTTGACTTTGTTGTACGCGCACATTACCGTCCATGGCTGCGCGTTCTTCACCGCACCCTCGAAGCTGGCCAAATAAATTTCGCGAAGCGTCCGCTCATCCACGACGGAGTCGGCGCTCATCCGGCGAAACTCTTGGTTGTTCGCTGCGAAATGCTTAAGCGACGTCCCTACGCCCTGGCTTTGTACACCCTTGATATGGTGGGTAGCCATTTCAGAAGAGAGAAACGGATCCTCGGAAAAATACTCAAAGTTGCGGCCGCATAACGGCGATCTCTTGATATTAGCTCCCGGACCGAGCAGCACGCCCACATTCTCCGCCTGGCATTCCTTGCCGAGCGCCTCCCCCATCTGTGCAATCAGCTCCCGATTCCACGAGCTGGCAATGCCTACGGCAGATGGAAAACAGGTGGACGGTACGCTGTTGAACAATCCCAGATGGTCGGCATTCTCGACTTGCTTACGCAAACCGTGCGGTCCGTCGGTTACCATCATTGAGGGGATGCCCAGCCTCTCGACGGCTTGGGTATGCCATACGTCGCGCCCTGTGCAAAGACTCGCTTTCTCCTCCAACGTCATTTGTGCAATCAAATTTTGAATATCCCGTTGTTTGTTCATTCCGAATTGCTCCTCTCATTTCGCTTATATTCAACCGAACGAAAACTCAGCCGATTGCACATCCCTGCTATTGGGGCCGACAAAAACGACGAACTTACCCGGCTCCGCTGTATATCCGACTCCCGGCATCCAGAAAGTTAAATCCTCGGCAACAATCCGGAACTCTACTTCTTTACTCTCACCCTTGGCCAGACGAAGCTTACTGAACCCTTTTAGCTCCTTCACTGGGCGTACTATGCTGCCATGGCAATCTTGGATATACAGCTGCACAACTTCTTCTCCATCCTCCGAACCCGCATTGCTCACCGTGATCGACACTCGCAGCTCCTCGCCCGCCGCCAGCCGATTGCGATCCAGCTTCAGATCCGAATACTCGAACCGGGTGTAGCTAAGGCCATACCCGAAAGGATACAGCGGTTCATTCGGGCCGTCCAAATATTGCGAGATATATTTCTGCTGTCGGTTAGCTTCCGTAAGCGGTCTTCCCGTGCGAAAATGGTTATAATACACCGGAATTTGCCCGGTATGCGCAGGGAAGCTCATCGTCAGCTTGCCGGAAGGGTTGTAATCCCCCACAAGCACGTCGGCAATCGCATGTCCGGCCTGAGAGCCAAGGAACCACGTTTCCACAATCGCGTTCACGTTCCGCTCAAACCAATCGAGCACCAGCGGGCGGCCGTTCGTCAACACCAGCACAACCGATTTTCCCAGCGCGACCACCGCTTCCGCGAGCCGCATCTGCGCTTCCGGCAATTCAATGCTCATCCGCGAAGCCGCTTCCCCGGACATGTCGCTGCTCTCCCCAAGCGCCAGCAGGACAACGTCTGCCTGCTTGGCCTGCTCCAACGCCTCGGCAATTCCGCCTTCTATCGTCGTATTGACTCCGCACCCTTTGGCATACAGCAGTCGCTCTTCCGAAATGCCCTTATCGCGCAAACCTTCATATAAAGTCGCCGTTTCATGACCGAACCTCGAAAACTGCCACGGGCCGAGCAAATCCCGACTGTCCGCGAACGGGCCAATCAGTGCCACCCTGCCGCCACTGCCATTGCCGTTCTTATTGCTGTTCCCGTTGCCGTCACCATAGTCCGCCATAGGCAATACGCCGTCATTTTTCAACAGCACAATCGACTTCTGCGCAAGCTCGCGACTGGCCTTCAAGTGCTCCTCGTGAAAATGATATTCCGTTTCCTTCTCCGGGCGAACATAGCGGAACGGATCATCCATCAACCCAAGCCGATACTTCAGCGTCAAAATGCGACGAGCCGCATCGTTAATCTGCGCCTCCGAGATTTTCCCTTCTCGCACAAGCTGCGGCAAGTGCTCGAACGAGCGCGTCGCCATCTCGATATCCATCGTCGCGTCGACCGCCAGCTTCGCAGCTTCCTTCACGTCTTCCACCAGACCGTGAACGACAATTTCGTCCACTGCACCGTAATCCGAAATCAAAATGCCGTCGAAGCCAAGCTCGTCGCGCAGCAAATCCTTCATCAACGCTTTGCTCGCCGCCACCGGCACGCCTTGATAAATATTGAACGCATTCATGACCGAACCCGCTCCGGCCTGCAAACCCGCCTGGAACGGCGGCAAGTACACATTGCGCAATGTTGCTTCCGAAATATCGACGGGAGTGTAATCGCGCCCGCCTTCCGCTGCGCCATAACCGATAAAGTGCTTCAGACAAGCCACGATCGTTTCCGGTTCCAGTAAGGAATCCCCTTGGAAGCCTTCGACTTGAGCTTTGGCAATCAGCCCGCCCAAGTATGGGTCTTCGCCCGCTCCTTCGGACACCCGCCCCCAGCGCGGGTCTCTGCTCACGTCGATCATCGGTCCATGGTTGTACACCGTTCCCGAAGCGCTCGCCTCTTTCGCGGCAATCGCGCAAGCTTCCTTGATGGCATCCATATCCCAACTGCAAGACCAGGCCAACGGAATCGGGAAGATCGTCTGCGCTCCGTGAATGATATCCGCATTAAACAACAACGGGATTCGATGCGGGGACTCTTCCACCGCAATCTTCTGCAGCTCGAATACCCGACTGACATCGAACGCGCCCAGCACCGAACCCGCTCTGCCCTCGGCGATCAACTTCTCCGGCGGATCCGTCTCTACCGCATTGCCGAACGAGAAATTCGATGCGGGAACCTGGAACATCTGACCGATCTTCTCCTCGAGCGACATCCGATTCAGCAGAGTCTCCACCGCTTCCCGAATTTCCTCGTTGGATCGCTTTGCAACGCCATCCTTCCGGTAAGGCTTCACTTGCTCAGCCAGCGATTCCGAGAAAGCGGGCCCTCGGCCCCTAGCCGCCTCGATCGGCAAGCTTCCAAATCCAGGCATTCGCAGCTCTCCGTAGAGGCGGTCTTCGTCGTACGCAAGGTCGACCACGATATCCTCGCCCGGTCTCCAGAACGCTTTCGCAAGACCGCGGAGCCGGTTGCCTTCCACAGTAAGCGAATCGATCTGAATCGGAATAGCCAGCGGTTCTGTCGCAATATCCAGCGAGTAACTCGCTTTCTTCGTCACTTTGAATTGGATTTTCAGCTTCATTAAAGGTGTTGCTACAACCGTATGCCACAAGCCCAACATGGCTGTCCCTCCACTCCTCACTGCATCAGCCTTTTACGGCGCCAATCATCAAACCTTTAACAAAATATTTCTGGAAAAAGGGATAGGCGAGCAGAATCGGAACGATTCCTACGACAGCGATCGCCATGCGGAACGTTTCTTTAGGCAGCATCGCCAAGGCGTCGGTGCCGCCCATACTGCTATTCATGGATAAGAACTCAATGTTGCTCATAATGCGATTTAACACGTTTTGCAAATTTAGCAGATCCGGGTCGTTGATAAAGATCAGACCGTTGTTCCAGTCGTTCCAGAAAGCAAGTGCCTGGAACAAGCCGATCGTCGCAAGAATCGGCAGCGACAGCTGCAGAATGATCCGATAATAGATTTTGAATTCACTCGCCCCATCGATGCTCGCAGATTCAATAACCGCCGTCGGAATCGTATTGGTGAAGAAAGCGCGCATTAACAGCACGTTAAACCCGTTCATCAGCAGCCAAGGAATCAATTGCGCCCAAAGCGTATTTTGAAGCTCGAATACTTTCGTATAGACCATGTAGGTCGGCACCAAACCGCCGTTGAACAGCAAGGTAAAAAATACGATAAAGGCCAGCACCTTGCCGCCCGGCAAATCCTTGCGAGACAACGGGTAAGCCAGCAAGGACGTGATAACAAGACTTGTTACCGTGCCGACAACCGTAATCAGGATGGTAATGCCGTAAGCATGGACAATAGTATCCGAGTTTTTCCACAAATATTCGTATGCCCCAAAGCTGAACTCTGACGGGAAGAAGGAGTAGCCGTCCCTTACAATCGCCTTGTCATCCGTAATAGAGGACGTAAACAGCAGGACAAACGGAAGGATGCAGGCTAGCGAAAATAATCCGAGCACAAGATGAGACGCAATCTGCCAGCCGCGGTGTTGATTTGCCATGTGATTTTCCCTCCTTTTAGAACCACCTATCAGAACAGTGCGTTGTCTCTGTCGATTTTACGGACGATGTAGTTCGAAGCAATGACCAGGACGAAGCCGACAATGGATTGGTAGAACCCTGCCGCTGCGGACATTCCGATATCGCCGAGCTGCATAAGTCCGCGGAATACATAAGTGTCGATGACGTTGGTCGTATCGTAGATCGCGCCGGAGTTCATCGGAATCTGATAGAACAAACCGAAGTCGGAATAGAAAATACGACCGATCGCAAGCAAGGTGAGCATGGTAATGATCGGCGTGATCATCGGAATCGTAATTTTACGAATTTGCTGCCATTTGGACGCGCCGTCTAGCGCGGCCGCCTCGTAGTACTCCCGATCAATGCCGATAATCGCCGCCAGGAAGACGATACACGAGTACCCGGCACCTTTCCAAATATGCACTATCGTCAAAATATAAGGCCAATACTTGGATTCCAGGTACCAGGAAATCGGTTCGACTCCAAGTGCGGGCAGAATGGTCTTGTTCACGAATCCCGTTGCCGGGCCCAGCAATGCATACACCAGATAACTGACAAGAATGATGGAAATCATATGAGGCAATATAATGGCACTCTGATAGAAACGCTGCGAAAACCGGCTGCGGATTTCATTCAGCAAAATGGCGATCAGAATCGCAAAGCTAAGCCCGAGAAGGATGAACACTGCGTTATACAAAATCGTATTGCGCGTAATGATGTACGCGTCGCTTGTTGCAAACAGGTAATTAAAATTTTTAAATCCGACCCAGTCGCTGCCCCAAATCCCTTTTGCGTAATTGATATCCTTGAACGCAATGGAGAGGCCGAACATCGGCATATAGTTGTTGATCAACAAATAAGCAAGTCCGGGCAGCGTCATGATGTAAAGAGGGATAAATCGACGGAGATTGATTCTTCTTCGTTTCATTGCTGTACTCATCTCGTTCCCCCCGCTGAACAGTTGCGTAATAATAAGCCCGACCAATCCGCGACTGATCGGGCGCTTATCTTCATGAAGATTTACTGTACACCGTTGGCCTTCGCCCACTCGTCCAACTGCTTCTGCTTCTCGGCTACAATCTTATCGATGCCGGCAGCTTTCAGCTTGGCGTTGAATTGCGGAAGAATTTTATCCGGATCGACGCTGCCTGTCTCAAGAGATAACTTATATTCATTGATGACATTGGAGACTGCCGCGTATTCCGTCTTCACATTGGAGCCGTCGAAGATGAAACCAAGCGCTTTGGAAGGCTTCGCCGATTCATTAAATTCTTTCACTTTGCTCCAAATTTCCGGATCGTTATTTTCCAACACATAAGCCTTGAACTGATTGCCGAACATCCATTGCAAGCTGTTAAAGCCTACGGAGGTCGCATCTTTGCCATCCGGATACTTGATGATGTTGTCCTGTACCTTCACATAGTGCGTACCTTCAACACCCCAGGTGAACAGGTTCACGACATCGGCGTCTTCGTACATCAGGTTCAGGAGCTTCATCGCTTTCTCGGGAAGCTTTGAATGGACCGGAATTCCCCACATCGCCACCGTGATGTTCGAAGTTGTGCTGTACGGAGGATTTAATTCCGCGGAAACGACCTCTACTCCGTTACTTTTCGTTTCTTGGGCATCGAATCCCGGCTTTTGCATCCCTAAATAGGAGGCCACTTTCCCCGAACTCATCAGCTCGGTCAAGCTCAATTTGTTCGTAGCCGCATCGCTCAGAATATATCCCGCTTTGTACCACTCGCGGATTCTCTTGACGAAATCTGCGTATTCCTGAGTCTCGAATAGGTTAACAACCTTCAGGTCGTTGTCATAATGCGGAAGAACGCCCATATTGTCGCCGAGCTCATCGTAAAATTTGTATACGTCACGGAAGGATTGAGTTCCGCCTGTTGCAATCGGAACCCTGTCCGGCTCTTTTTCTTTGATCAATTGCAGGACGTTGGCTACATCATCCAATGTCTTGATGGCACTCAGGTCGATATTGTACTTATCTACCAGATCTTTGCGAATGGTGTAACCATAGCTTCCCGCCAAGTCACGAACGGACGGAATACTGTAAGTCTTGCCGCCGATTTTCGACGCGTTCAGGTATTTCGGTTCCAGCGCAGCCGTAATTCCGCTGCCATACTCGCCAATAAGATCATCAAGCGGACTGAGCATACCTTTGGCTACCATATTGCTGTACATGGAGCCGTGTACATAGGTCAGATCCAATTTCTCATTCGAGCTGAAAATCAGGTTTGTCCGTTGCAGCCACTCGCCGGCGTTAATCGCCATGAATTTGACGCGAACCTTGATCTTGGATTCGGTGATTTTGTTCATCTCTTGCTCAACAAGCTCTAATCCCGCGAGATCGGGAGATACGATGGGAAACGCAACGGTCAGCTCTTCAACCGGCCCATCGTCTTCCTTGCCGGAAGGCTTGCTGCTCTCCGTGCTATTGCCGCTTGGCGCACCGCCGTTGTCCTTGTTGTTGCCGCCGCCGCATGCCGACAAGATCAGCATAAAGCTAAGCAAGAGCATTAAAGACCCGTACGCGACTTTTTTCATTTCTTAATCCCCCCGCTGTTAATCGTTGTATTGTTACTGTCTTCATTGTACGAGGTTCATTCGCCGGGCTCTGCTCATCTTACGACTTCTCCCTGCCACTTTCCCGACTTCCGTCCGCGGCCTGATCAGCTTGGTGCTTGCTCCGATACTCGACCGGATTAAGCTGCATCACCTTCTTGAACATGCGCGAGAAGTGCGAAAAATTGGCGTAGCCGATCTTGCCCGCAATCGAGGAGACGGACATCTCCGTATTGACCAGCAGCGCGGCGGCGATCTCCAGACGTTGATGCAGCAAGTAGTCGGAAATCGACAGCCCCGTCTCCTTTTTGAAAATCCGTGTCAAATAGTCCGGATTCAAATACACGGAGTTGGCGATGTCCTCACGGGAAATGTCTTTGTCCAAATTTTCGCGAATGTAGGCTTTAACCTTGTCCACGACGCTCTGAGATTGATCGATGTCGGCGATGATTCCGATCGCTTTGTCACCCATATGCCTAAGCCAATTGAGCGAATCGGCGGCCGAGCGCATCGAGGCGGCGATCAGCTCCGTCGAGCGCCGATCCCCGAATAACTGGTGCGCCTGTATGCCTTTCACCTGAAGCGTGTAATACACCATCTGTTGAAAATCCTGAACGAACTGGCTCAGCGTATCGAAATTCAGCTGACCGGAGGCCGCCCCCTGCTTCAGGTACTCCTCCACGGCTTTGGACAGCTCGGCGCGTTTGGCTTCCTTTAATAAAACCGACCACATGCTCATATCCGGCGGCAGATGCCCGATCCCGGACTCCTGTGGATCATGAAGCGAGAAGACGCCCCGGTCGTAGGCCACATTATTCGCGTCCAGCCGACGCAGCCTGGCGTACATAACCGCCATCTGATGCGCTTGCGCGCTGTCTCCGATATAGCAGGACACTCCGGCGTAGAAGAAATCGCGCCCCGCATCTACAAATTTCTCACAGGCTTCGCGCAGCCGATCCTCGGCCGCAACGTTCGACTCCCCGCTCACGAGCGCCAGCAGACAGCCGCCGCCAAGCGAGACGAGCAGCCCGTTCTCCAGATCGTTCACCAGCAGCTCCTCGGCCGATTTGCGAACGGCGTATTCCAGCACTTTCTCGTCGCGCAGCGAAATTTCTTTATCCCATCTTCTAATATGGATAAATACCGGAACAAACGTCAGCTCGCGCGAGAAAGGAATGTTCCGCTCCTCGGCCGCTTTCTTCACCGCCGCGGCGTCGCCCGGAATCGATTGGTTCAGAATATCGGTCCAGAATTTCTCGACGATCAACGGTTGGTGCTTGACCCAGTACTTGCCGTACTGGCTGAACTCGTTCAGTCGATTGTCCTGATCGAGCTTGCGCATCGCCTTTTGCACGGCTTCCGTAAGCTCCGGGTACGGGATTGGCTTCAGCAAGTAATCGAGACTGCCGAGCTGCATCGCCTGCTTGGCGTACTGAAAGTCGGCATGGCAGGTCAAGAAAATCGTTTCCGTCCGCGGATAATGCTGCCTGACCCATTTCAGCAGCTCCAGGCCTGTCCCCTGCGGCATTTCAATATCGCAGAGCAGAATATCGATCGTCTCATTTCGAAAAATGTCTTTGGCCTGCTCCGGATCATACGCTTCGAACAAGCGAGTAATCCCGATGCCCGACCAGTCCACGCCCGATTTCAGCCCTTCCACAGCAATCCTCTCGTCATCCACGATCAACAATTGACACATTCTCGTTCCCCTCCTCGCTTTCTGCGTCCGGTCGCAGCGGAATCATGAGCTCGACGACGGCTCCTTGCGGATCGTCGTTGTAGCATTCCATCCATGCCCGCTCTCCGAATTGCAGCCGCAGCCGCTCGCGCGTATTCCACAGCCCGATATGCGCGCCGTTCCCGTCCGTTATCTGCTTGCCGTCGCGAATCGCGTCCAACGCTTCGTCGGTGAAGCCCTTGCCTGTATCGCGAATCAACAGACAGACCATCGGCTCGTCGGCCAGTGTATCCAACGTAGCCTCGATGCTCATGACGACGGGGCCGTCCACCTGAACAGCATGCTTAATCGTGTTTTCGACGAGCGTCTGGAGAATCAACGGCGGAATCGGCGTCATCTGAAGATAATCAGGCACTTGGATTTCCCAGCGCAGCCGATCCGGCAGCCGCATCTCCTGAATGCGCAAATAATTGGAGATATGCTTCAGCTCGTCCTTGAGCTGCACGAGCGGGTGATTGCTTTGAAACATATAGCGAAAATAGTGCACAAGGCACATCGTCATTTCCTGAATCAGCTCGTACCGCTTAACCTGCGCCAAATTGTACAAAATGTTCAAGGAGTTCATGAAAAAATGCGGATTGATTTGAAGCTGAAGATGCTTCAATTCGGCCCGCTGCTTGCTAAGCTGCTCCTCGTACACATGGATTTTCAGCTCTTCGATTTGGGTGATCATCAGATTAAAAGTCCGGTTGACGAGCTGGAATTCATCCGGCACGGGCGACTCCTCGATCTGGTGATTCAAGTTGCCTTCTCCGATCAGGCGCATCCCCACCATCAGCTTGCGCAGCGGCAGCAGCAGCACCTTGCGAAGAAACCATACGCTGAGCAGCAGCATCGCGATCGCCACCATAATGACGAAGTTCGCCGCATTCGCCAGATAAGGGAGATTCTCAAGGATTTGTTTGTCCGGGCTGACCGAGACGAGGCTGAAATCGCCCTTCCTAGACGTCTCTCCGACGACCAGATAATCGTTATGGCTGCCGGACAAATAATAATCCTGAAAACCCTGCGTAAAATCCAAGCCGTCGTCCTCCAGCGGCCGGGTACCGCCCAGCCGCTCCCCCGCGCCGTCAACAAGGAGCACCGCCCCCGTCTCTCCCGTATGCATGCCGCTTAGCGGAGCGAGCATCGTCCGGGACTTCACCCACGCTCCGATGTACAGTTCTCCGCTCCGGAGCAGACGCACGATGTAGTTTTCGCCGTTGATCCGCATGACCGTCCACTCGCTGTTGGCATGCTGCGGCTGATCCTCAAGCCGTAAAATCTGCTCGGACATAGTCTGTCTAAGCGCATTCAGCTCGCTATAGCCGATATTCAGTTTGTAGGCCTCCATCATATCCCGCTTGGGCAGGGAGTAAACAAAGAAGCCGTCAATGTACGGGTAAACGATAAGATCGGAGGTCAACAGGCGCGAGACGCCGCTTTTGGCCATCATATATTGATCCTCCGATGCCTGCCAGTCGCCCATTGTGAGAAGATTGAAATCCGCAAAAGCCAAGCCCGTCAAATGTCGCTCCACCTCGGAGAGCTGATCGTCAAGCTGCTTCATATGAATGGAAATCAGCGCCTTGTTGGACATGGCCACCTGGTTATGAATGACGCGCACGCTGTAATTGTTGTTGTATAAGAGCAGAGCGATTAACGGAACCGTAATGCTCAACAGGCCAAGCACGAGCTTGACCCGAATCGAGCTCCAAGGGAGCGATGCAAAGCGTCTGATCATGATGGGCCCCCCTGTCGTGCGGATGATGAGATTACCTCTTATTATAGCCCATCCGTCGCGCTGTCCCGCTTCATCATAACGCTTGCCCCGAGCCGCTTCCGCTCCTCATCCGACCAAAAACCTCGCATTTTACGACCTGATTTCCGGGCGGTATCCCCCGAAGTTCGTTACCGATGGCAACGCGGGTTCATTAGAGACCCACGGCAGAGAGCTGGCGGAGAAGCTGAAGGTGCTGGGCGTTCCGGTTGCTTCTTTATTCTTCCCGTTATCCGAACCGCCGTTCCCCATGAATACCAGTGGGAGATAACTAAAGATATTCGTTGAACCGCAGGCGCTCTAATCCTCGCAAAAAATAACAGCCGAGAGCCGCAGCAGATTTTCTCTGCAGGGCTCCCGGCTGTGTCGTTGCGCGGGTGCGGACCTACTTATGACGCAATACTTTGTGGACGATCGCCGCCAATGCGCCGCCGACTAGCGGGGCTACTAAGAACACCCAGACCTGCTCCAAGGCAGTGCCGCCCAATAGGACGGCCGGAGCCAAACTGCGAGCGGGGTTAACCGAAGTTCCGGTCAACGCGATGCCCAAAATGTGCACGAACGCCAGCGTTAGCCCGATAACCAATCCCGCTACCTTGCCGTTGCTCTCCTCCGAGGTGACGCCGAAGATCGTGAACACGAAGACAAAAGTCAGAATGATTTCCACGATGATCGCCATCGCAAGCGAGATCCCGATGCCGTAGCCTTCTCCGAAGCCGTTCGCGCCTAAATTGACAACGGCTGAGCCCGTCGAATCGATGATCGCGTACAGCACCGCCGCGCCGGCCAATCCTCCGGCAATCTGACAGACCACGTACAGAATGAAATCTGTGCCGGACAGCTTGCGCCTGATCAGCATAGCGAAGGATACGGCCGGGTTAATGTGACAGCCCGAAATCGGACCGATGACATACGCCATCGCCACAATCGACAATCCGAACGCCAGAGCGATCCCTAGATTGCCGAGATTTCCTCCGGCCGTCGCAGCACTGCCGCAGCCAAACAACACGAGCACAAAGGTGCCGATAAACTCCGCCAATCCTTTTTTCGCAGATAAACCCATACTCATCCTCCATTTTCCCTTGTAAATTCCTTCAAAATAATACCTATTCAGTATAGCTTCCGAATTTGAATCATTTCTGAACGGAACCGGGATGAATGTTTCTGGCACAAAGTATAAACCGCTGTTGTTGCCTGTTCGATTTGTTTGTGGGGGGGTGTACGCATGTCTGCCATGTAGATTTTAAGCAGAATCTCCGCTTTAAAATCGCTGCAGTATCCTTTTTGAGAGATTTAAAGCGGATGTTCCGCCTTATTTTCCGCGATTGCCCACTACTGGAAAAATTAAAGCGGTATTTCCTCTCTATATCTGCCGCATCGACCCATTCGACAAAATTAGCGCGGGGTTTCCGCCTAAAATAGTTCCGCCCTTCCCCCTGAAATGAGATATCCCCCGAGCGTTGCGCCCAATATAGAAAAGGAATGGTTTTGTCCGCTGTCTGAAACCGGCAAAGCCATTCCTTATCCAAAGATCGTTTATTCAGTTGTCTAACCTACTCCAAGCTAGAAACGCTCACGGATTTTCCTTCTGTAGAGTGCCATACGATGATTTGCCGATCCGATGTCCACATGATCGGCTCTCCGGTGCCCAGTCGCGTAACCTTGTCGCTGTCGAGATCGATCAGATAGCTCCCCATCCCCGCCAGCGAGACGGCGTAATACCGAGCGTGCTCATCGTGCGGCTCGGGAAGCGTACGCACGACTTGTGACGCCGCCTCCTCGCCGAGCTCCGACTTCAGTAAAGCCGACGCCTTCTCCGGCAGAACTAGCGCCTCCTCCTTGGACTGCAGCCCTTGGCGATAATGATACAGCGCTTTGCCTCTGGCGGAGGGGAAATCCGAGGTTCCGAATAGAGGAACCGCCACCTTATCTTGATCGGTCCATTCTATGGGATAAATCAAGTGCCAGCCATTACTGTGCCCGATATACGCCGCTTTGGGGAATGTCGACTCCACCTTGCCCTGCGCATCCACGATCGTAAGATCGGCAGAGGGGCCGAGGTCGGAATCCGAGTCCGCCAAGACAGCGATATGCTTCCCGTCAGGGGATACGGCCATGCCGTAAATGGGACTTTTCGACTCGTAAATCGACTGCTTTGTTCCATCGGGCGGATTTACGCGAAAGACCGTTTTTAATCCTTTGGCGACATAGAACTCCGCTTCCACCGACTGCGCAAACGAATAGATCGCCCCGACCCCTTCGTCGCTGTAGCTCCCCTCGTTGAGGTTGCTCCATTCCTGCACGGTAAAATCGCCGATTTCCCTACTTTCCGAAAAAAAACGATATACGATGCCATTTCGATTATAAATCAGAATTTCCCGGTCGAGGGCTTCGGAATACGGCTGAGTCTGGATCAGCGCAGCCGCATCGAAGCCGTGCTCATGCACGGTTCGCCCGGCGGTATCGACCCAGCGCAGCCCGCTCCATGCCCGGCCTTGCCGAATCGTCACTTGGCCGTCGTCTTGCGAAGAATGAACGGAGAATCGCTCTCCGTCCATGCTTTTAACCTCGTTCAGCAGCAGCTGAATTTCGGCTCCTTCCGGCAAATCCGGGAACAGAACGACGATTCGGCGCAAATCCGGCATCTTGTAATCCGGCTTCGCAAAGCTCGCGGCATCCGAACGTAGCAGCAGCGAGGCTTGTACTGCATCCCGGACAGACTGCAGATCGATATCGCGATTAGCCGTCAGGATAACCCTGTCGCTGTCTTCATCGACGGTAACGTTGAGCTCTGGCTCCGCCTTCTCCGCGGACGGATCGAGCAGCAGTTGCATCCATTCCATGCTCAGTCCCCAAGCTCTCCCGTTCTCTTCGCCAGGGAGCGAAGCATACAGCTTGACGCTGACCCCCCAACCGTTCGTCTTCCCCATATCCTGAATGGCAAATGTCCGATTCTGCTTAACCCCGCGAACCACCAACTCGTAGCCTTCGCCCGACTCCTCCGGATCGCCGATATAAGAAGGTCGCGCGTTTTTGATTCCCTGCAGCAAGCGCTGAAGAACAACACCCTCCCTATGCTCTCGCAGCATGCCGCCATCGCGATTCAGCACAGCCATCGATACGACGTCTTCCGGCAACGGAATCGGCACTCGGTCGTTGTTCGCCTTCTGCGGCTTGATCGGACTGCACGCCGACAAGATCGCCACAACCATCAAAAGCAGCAAAATCCCTCTCCGCGCCATGCCACCTAGCCCCCTGTAAGTAACCGATGCTTCTTCGCTAACTTAGACGAGGGAAGCGCCCGGAACGTTGCGACTCAGCAGCCCGGTCACCAGGTTTAAAGCTCCATTCCCTTGTTTCTGCAACGGTTCTTTAGTCGGCGATTAGATCTCCTCTACCGATCCATCCGGGTACGGTTGGCGTCTCACGATCTATGCTATAATGGAAATAAGAGTATTCTCCGAATGGAGGAAAGACGATGAAGATGCCGTTAGAACAATCCAAGCTGACTTATCGGCAATATTTGCGGTGGCCGGAAGGCGCGCGGATTGAGTTGATCGATGGGAACGTCTACAATATGACCCCTGCACCTTCTCGGATGCATCAAAAAATACTTATGGCGTTAAGTTCCCGATTTGAAGCCCATCTTCGCGGTAAAACCTGCGAAGTTTACCCCGCTCCCTTTGACGTTCGTCTACCGAAGCCCGGCGTGGCGGATGAAGATACCGATACGGTCGTACAGCCGGATATTACGGTTGTGTGCGATGTATCCAAGCTAGACGATCGAGGCTGCAAGGGAGCGCCGGATCTTGTTGTCGAAATTATTTCGCCAGGCAGCCTCAAGCTGGACATCTCGACGAAAAAGTCGCTTTACGAATCATCAGGGGTAAAAGAATATTGGATTGTGTACCCTTCGGAAAAGATCGTTACGATATATACGCTATCGGCAAGTGGCAAGTATGAGTTGCTCGAATCCTATAGCGTGGACGACGTGATTCCCGTTTCGATCTTCCCAGACTTCGTCATTCATGCGAATGAAATATGGGCCTAACGGAGGCAATTACGTAAGTTGGACCTGAATACCGGGCTTACTTGATCCACCTTCAATCACAAAGAAGCCGTCCGGTTTTCCATCTCATACAACTCCGAATCAAGATCTCGCAAATACGGCGTCACCTCTCCAAGCGAATACAATCTAAGTTGGTGCATGGCGCGGGTGCAGGCGGTATAGAACAGCTTGCGCTCGCTCTCTTGGCCGTAAGCCTGGGCGGAAGCATCGTAGATGAGCACGGCATCGAACTCGACGCCTTTTGCCAGATATGCGGGAATAACCGCAATCCCTTTCTCGAACGTCAGCGTCTCTTTCGTCACGAGCCGCAGCGCTTCTCCTCCTTGTTCCGTCAAAGCATCGTACGCTTCACGGGCCTCGGCCGCCGTTTTCGTAATCACCGCAATCGAATCGAAACCCTCGGCCTGCAGCACGGCAAGATCCGCAAAGATTCGCTCATCCCGCTCCTTGCCGTCGCCCAACTTCAACAGGCGCGGCTTGCCTCCGTACCTCTCGAACGGGACGATCTCCTCACCGCCGGGCAGCATCCCCTTCGTAAACGCCACAATTTCCTGCGTGGAGCGATAGCTCCGAACAAGCCGAATCAGATTTGTTTCTTCATGGCCGTACAGACGAACAAGCGGCGAGTCTTCCTCATGCAAACTGGTCGCCTGCACAAAAATCGCCTGGCCGAAATCGCCCAGTACCGTCATGCGAGCGCGCGGAAACAATCGTTTCAGAAAAGCATATTGGAACGGCGAATAATCCTGTCCTTCATCTACAAAAACATGCCGCACATCGGTATTTCTCCTCACGCCTTCCACAAGCTCCCTCATGTACAGGAAAGGAGTCGCATCCTCGTACAGCAGCTCAAGCCGCTCCAGCTTTGCCCGCGTCTGCCTGCCGATTTCCGTCCAATGCTCGGGTACCTCCGTTCCGCCGGTCATCCGGCGATAATCCGCCTTCTCGCCAAACAGTTGGCCGTACAGCCCAATCAAGTCCACGAACTTGAATCGCTTCACCTCCTGCCGCAGTGGACGGAAGCTCTCTTTCACGATCATGCGGCGAAGCAGTTCCTCCTCCTGTCCGGCGAAATCGAATACATTTTCCTCGCCTTGTTCCCGGCCGCGAAGCTCTCCATACTCCTCAACATACTCTCGTGTAAAATCGAATACCACTTCTTCCCGCTGAACCTTTTTGAGCAGAGTTCTGTAGGCTTCGTCGTATTGATCGTTGTCGAGATAATCAAGCTCGTCTTGAACCCAGGTCGCCGCGCACTCCTCGCTCTCCAGAGCTTTAAGCTCCTTCAGCAGCCAATCCTTCAGCAGCGCAACGCGATTGTCCAGTCGAACCGAACTGTCGTAGCTGTAAAACTGCGTTTCCATCCGCTGCGCCGTAATCAGCACCCGATCTCTGAAGCGAATATCGCAAAACCTCATGCCCTCCCGGCATAGCCATGCCGCGTAGCCTTGGAGCGCCAGCAGATACGCCTCCGACGCCTTGTAGCGGATCCCTTGCATACGCGCTTCGTTTTCCGTTGTCGGCGCCGCTGTGAGCACGTCTTCAAGTTGGTCAAACGGACTTTCCGGGCGCATGTCGGGCTCAAGCCAGTAAGCAAGGTATTCTTGGAACGTCGTCTGCTGAATATTCTCCTCGCCAAGCTCGGGGAGAACCGTAGACACATAACTGTTAAACATCGGATTAGGCGAAAACAACACGATCTGATCCGCCGCAAGTCGGTCGCGGTGTCGATACAGCAAGTAGGCTGCACGCTGCATCGCAGCGGATGTTTTGCCACTGCCGGCTGCGCCTTGTACGATGAGCATCCGGCTTTTATCGTCCCTTATTATCGCGTTCTGCTCCTTCTGGATCGTCGCCACAATGCTCTTCATTTGCGTATCTGCGCCTTGGCCGAGCGCCTGCTGAAGCAGCTCGTCTCCAATCGTTATGCTGGTATCGAAAACATTGCGAAGCTGTCCGTCGCGAATCTGGTATTGACGCTTTAACCGCATTTCTCCTGTGAGGAGACCGCCAGGCGTGGCATACGCGACCCTTCCTGGAGAATAGTCGTAGTATAAACTGGCAATCGGCGTTCTCCAGTCGTAGACCAGGAAGCTCATCCCGTCCTCAGCGGCGAAGGACGACACACCGATATAGATCGATTCGTTGAAACCCGTGCCATCCTCTTCAAAATCAATACGACCGAAGAAGGGAGAAGGCAATAGTCGCTTCATATTGTTCCACTGCCGCAAACGCAGGCGATGGCTGCGCTCGCGCTCGGACAGCAGCGCCTCTTGCTGCCTGATGCTATAGAAGGTTTCTTCGAAGTCCTCATGCGTGCTTGTGTTGACCGTCACTTCTTCCCAGAACCGTCTGCGGATGTCCGTCACCTGATTGCGTAACCCGGTCACCTCAGGTTCCATATCGGCGATTCTCAGCTTCAGTTGCTCCGTGACCCGCTCAAGCCATTCCTGCTCTTGCTTCCAATCGTTCGCATTGATCATCGTTTCGAACACGCTCCTTTTGCGGTCTTGGGCAGTGTAAAAAATACATTTGACAAACAGCTAGCCGGCATGATAAGATAACAGTGTAGATAAAATGCAATAACTATGTTGCTTAAGCGAAAACAGGCGCATGGATTTTCTAAGCATACCACACGAGCGAATGCATGTAAATTGTTTTTATATATGAGGGAAGCAACCGACAGTTGTCGGTTGCTTTTTTCTATAGATGATCCATACGCGTACACAAACTCGAAGCAATCCCGCAACACCTCTCGAACTGATCGTCTTTGGAACTCAACTAGCCTCTTACATGCGCAAATCCGAGTACTCGACCTCCTCTTGAGCTCCAGCGGGCCGTTACGGGAGCATGTAGATGTACGTCTATTGGTCCGCCGCATTTTTTTATTGAACATATACCGGAGAAACCGCGAGCAGCCCCCAGAGCCCCTGCCTTATCCATTCCTTTATTGCCAACCGCTCGCTTTGGACATACTTAAGAGAAGTTTTTTATGTAAATACGTAGGATTGGACAACCCGATCAAGAAATACTTAGCGAGGTCAAAACGCAGGAGGGATTGTGTGAGCAGATTAGTGCATTTCGAGATTCATGTAAATGACATGGAGCGTGCCAAGCAGTTTTATGGCGAGGTATTCGGATGGACGTTCGAGGATTGGAGCGAGTACGCCGGTATGCCCTACTTCGGCGCCACGACAGGGCCTGCGGATGAACTGGGAGTCAACGGAGCCTTGGTTCAGCGTCGAGGCCCAGCCCCCGAACCTGGTCAGCCATTGAGCGGTTACGCATGTACGATGGGCGTGGGAAATTACGATGAGACTGAAGCGAAAATCGTTAGCCTAGGAGGCCAGATCGCCTTGCCGAAGTATGCGCTGCCCGGCATGGCGTGGCAGGGGTATTACCTTGATCCGGAAGGCAACGTTTTCGGCATTCACCAGCCGGACAAGTCGGCAAAGTAACCGGTCTTCGCTCTC
>PJUD01000178.1_pt1 | contig 58679 bp, 42 predicted proteins | sample 1512341 | NCBI WGS metagenome assembly PJUD01 (sample SAMN08177675, study PRJNA422409) | Feces metagenome, whole genome shotgun sequencing project. | isolation source: Chicken feces (3) enriched on wood chips: beechwood xylan treatment | host: Gallus gallus | place: USA: Madison | collected 2015-01-15 | reverse complement strand
TTTGATCGAATGGGAAGGCGAAATCCCGGAAGAGATCAATGGAACGCCGGTTGAAGTGCTGCAGATTGGCGTGCTTGTCCAAAGCTTTGGGGCAGGCGAGACGATCTATCTCGATGATGTACGGTTAATGAAAGTAGACTAATACGGTCATAACAATCATGCGAGTCCTGTTCTTAGCGACAGGATTCGCATGATGATGACTACGGTTGAATGGGGGAATCCAGTGATCAGGTGCGGCATGTACGAAGCGGACATTACTCCGCCATTGGGCAGCTCGATTCCGGGTTATTTCTATGATCGCAAATCGACCGGGATTAAGGATCGTATATATTCGAAAGCATGTGTCCTCGCATCTGCAGACGGGATTGTCGCCATAATTAGCGTAGACGCCATCGATTTATCCCGCGATGTCGTAGAAGGCATCCGGGACAAAATTTATGCGTATACGCAAATCCCATCATCGCAGATTATGATTTCCGCTACGCATACGCATACGGGGCCGCCAACATTTGCATCGACATTTATTGAACGGAACGAAGCGTATTTGCATTTTCTGATCGATAAGACTGCGGATGCGGCGATTTGTGCCTATCAGAGACTACAAGCAGCGAAAATCGCATTTTTCAGAGGAAGGGAAGAGAGTCTTTCCTTTAACCGAAGATACTGGATGAAGGACGGGACGCTAAGGACGAATCCGGGTATCGGCAATCCGCACATCGACCGCGCTGCCGGAACGATCGACCCGGAAGTGTTAGCCATCTGGATTGACGACATGGACGGTCATCCGATTGGCGTCATAAGCAATTTTGCTTGCCATACCGATACGGTTGAGGGCACGGAATATAGCGCGGATTATCCCGGTGAAATAAGCGCCATCGTGAAGAAGAGGTTCGGCGAACAAACGGTAAGTTTATTTCTGATGGGTGCGAGCGGGGATATTAATCATATCGATGTGAATGGAAATCTGCCGATCGGGCGCGATCATTATCGTACAATGGGCAGGAAACTCGCCAATCGGATATTGGAATCGAGAGAAAATGCAGAGTGGCGGGAGAAAGCGGTCATTGGTTCGGAGCGGCTTTTCTTCTATCTGCCTTCCCGGAAACCTTCTGAAGATGAAGTTGAACAAGCTCGGCAAACAATAAGCTCCGGCTTGAGCAGCGATCTGGACAACGCATTCGCCGAGGAATTGCTTAAAGCCAGCGCATGCGCGGAAACCGGCGTCGACATCGAAATACAAGTCATCGCGATAGGCCAGCTTGCCGTAGCGGGTTTTCCGGGAGAGCTGTTCGCGGAATTGGGATGTCAAATCAAGCGATTGTCTCTTTTCCCGTACACCTTGATCAATACACTTTGCAACGGATCTGCAACCGGGTATGTGTTTCCGCGCCAAGCATTCGAACACGGCGGATATGAGACGCGTATCACGAGCAACAGCAAATTGGCGGTAGAGTCTGGCGAATGGTTCGTTCGGCATGGCGTTGAGCTTCTTCGATCCGTCGGTGATGGAATAAGGGGAGATTAATTCGTGAGAGAGGATAACCAAACGCAAATCTGCCGGAAAATATGGAATGAAGCGAAGAAAATAGAGTCGCAGTTGATTGAATTTCGCAGGGATCTGCATCGCAACCCGGAGTTGAGTTCGCAAGAGAGCCGCACTGCAGCTCTAATCGCCGAGCGGTTAGCTTCGCTGGACTGCAGGGTGCAGACCGGCGTCGGCGGCTACGGGATCGTTGCTGAATTAGCGGGAAGCGCCGAGGGGCCGACCATCGCATTACGTGCGGATATGGACGCATTGCCGATTCAAGAGGAGACGAATCTTCCTTACGCTTCACAAGTTACGGGCGTTATGCATGCTTGCGGCCACGATGTACATACGGCCGTATTGCTGGGGGCTGCAACGATATTAAACCGGTTTCGTGCTCATATCAAGGGGACCGTTCGATTTATTTTCCAACCTGCAGAAGAAACTTTAACCGGGGCCGAGCGGATGATTCAAGAAGGCGTTTTGCTTGGAGTGGACGAAATTTACGGTCTGCATAATCTTCCAACCCTTGCCGCGGGCAGGTTCGCAGCCAAATCAGGCGCGTTTATGGCGGCAATTGACCGAATTGAAATGAGGATCCAAGGCAAGGGGGGCCACGGTTCCATGCCTGACCAATGCATCGATCCGATTGTTGCGTCGGCCGCTATTATTATGGGGATTCAGACAGCGGTAAGTCGCGAGATTGCTCCCATCGAGCCTGCTGTCGTGAGTATCGGCAGTATTCATGGCGGCACGGCGAATAATGTGATCCCCGATACTGTCGAACTAACAGGAACGGTCAGAACATTTTCATCGGAAGCTAGAAGGCAGATGCCGGGGCGTTTGCAGCGAATTGCGGAACAAATTGCCGGCGGTTATCGCTGCGACGTGGAAATGCGTTATATTTCGCAGGTGCCTGGCGTTGTGAATCATGACGCTTGTAAAGAAAACGTCCGCCGAGCGGTCGAGCTTCTGTTTGATGAAGGCCATTATAGCGAAGCGCTTCCTACAATGGGAGGGGAGGACTTCTCGCTCTATCTGGAGCGTGTTCCGGGTTGTTTTTTCTGGCTCGGCTCGGGAAACGCAGATGGCTCCGGAGTGCTGCACGGCCTTCATAGTTCCAAGTATACGGTGGATGAGGCGTGCATTGGATACGGAGCTGCCTTGTTTGCTGCATTAATGGCCGATCGGCTTGGCATGAACGATCAGAATTTATTGTAACGGAAGGTTGAATATCGGTTATGAGATTGCAGGGCAAAATTGCACTTATTACGGGAGGCTCGCATGGCATTGGACGTGCGACGGCAATCCGATTCGCGCACGAGGGTGCGAAGGTTGTCATTACCGACGTGGATCGCTCCGCTTTGGAACAAACGGTAAACGAAATTCACTCTTTCGGAGGTCAAGCGCTAATGTTCGTGGCGGATGTACAAGTCCGGGCGCAGATGGTAGAGGTGTTCAATGCCGTAGAAGAGCAGTGGGGTCCGATTCATGTCGTAGTGAATAATGCCGGGATATGTAATCTCGTCTCCTTCCTCGAAATCGAAGAAGAGGATTGGGAGCGGCACATCGCTATTAATCTGACAGGCTTATTTGCCGTGAGCCAGATCGCGGCCAGACGGATGGTTGCCACTGGCGTTGCCGGATCAATCATTCAGATGTCGAGTGTAAACGGGATTCGCGCGGAAGCGAATCAGGCGCATTATAACGCGTCAAAGGGCGGCGTTAATCTGCTGGCCATGTCGATGGCGGTTGAATTGGCGGAATTCGGAATCCGGGTAAACGCGTTATGCCCAGGGTTCATTGAAACAAGGCTGACGAAAGAAACGATCGACGACCCGATTGAAACCGAGAATTACTTGCAGACGATTCCGATGAAACGCGTGGGTCAGCCGGAACAGATTGCCGAGGCTGCCGTATTTCTGGCATCGGAGGCTTCCAGCTATATCACCGGACATCAACTCGTGGTTGACGGGGGCCAAGTTGTTAAGCTGGCTTAGGAGGATAACGCATGAATGGTTATAGAAGCGGGAAGTTGAAGACGGACATTGAGGCTTGGGTGGATAGGGAGCGCCTTCATTTGCTTGATCTGACCATGAGGCTGATTCGAATCTCTAGCGAAAATCGTCCTCCCTTGGGCAATGAACTGCCTGTTCAGGAGATGTTGGAATTTGAATTGCGTCAATCGGGATTTGAAACCGAACGATATGATCTCTCTGAAGTACCGGGATTAACTGAGCATACTGCCTATTGGCCTGGACGAAATTATGAGAATCGACCGAATCTCATTGCGCGCAAGAGTGGAAGCGGAAGCGGCAGGTCCCTGCTGTTTGCGGTTCACGCTGACGTTGTCCCTGGCCTTGCCGGAAAATATCCCCCCTTTTCTCCTGTTATCGAAGATGGAAAGCTGTATGGCAGAGGATCAAACGATATGAAAGGCGGCATTGCCGCTTGTATGACCGCATTTCGTTATATACAGGGAAACGGATTGCGCTTGTATGGCGATCTTATGTTTGAAAGTGTCGTTGACGAGGAAATGGGGGGAGCAAACGGTACGTTAGCGGGGCGTATTCGCGGCGATCTTGCCGATGCGGTTATTGTCCCGGAGCCTACCAATATGAAAGTATGCGCTTCGCATCTGGGCGGCGTCACTTGGCGGATCACGATCAAGGGCAAGGGGGGCATGGGATTTGGGGGAGAGGCGCTGCAAAACCCAAACTATGCGATGGCTAGAATTATTCGGGAAATCGAGCTTTACCATGAAGAATGTCGCGGAGTAATCGCCCACCGTACTGCGAGCGGGGAAGTGCTGACACCGAATGTTGTGCTTTCCTATTTGCGGGGAGGAGATTTCGAACCGGGGATGGCCGATGGGATTCCGGAGACCTGTACGGCCGAAGTGTGGGTGGAGTGCGTTCCCGGCCAGAAGCTGGAAGATTTGAGAAAATCGTTTCAGGAACGAATCCGCCAATTGTGCGAGTGGCCAGAGATGAACCGTTATCAAGTGGAGTGGGAGCAGATTACCCGGTTTCTGCCGGGAAGCGAAGCGAAGACGGATCTAACCGGAATGCTTGTATCCTTGGTCCACTCCCAATGCAACATGCCGGAGCAGTCGTATATGGCGCCGTTTGCCTGCGATGCCTTCGTATTTAATGAATATTCCTCTTCTCCGGCGGTGATCTTGGGGCCAATTGGCGAAAATGCGCATGCCGCGGACGAGTTCGTGGATATCGATAGTCTGCTTGATCTGACAAAAGTGTATATTCGCTCCATTATCGATTGGTGCGGAGCGGATTTGTAAATCACGTACGAGGGAGAATGCTTACATGTTTAACTACCAAAAAGAAAAAATTCATACCGATCTCGCTCCTCAGAATACCGGCCCCTATTCGCAAGCGTTAAAGATTGGACCGTATATATATACATCCGGCGAGGGGCCGCTTGATCCAAAGACGGGCGAGATAGTAGCAGGATCGATTGAAGAGCAGACGCAGCTGACTTTTCAAAACATCGAAGCGATCTTGAACGCAGCCGGCGCGACGCTGGAGGATGTCGTCAAAGTATCGGCTCACCTACAAGATATTAACGATTTTGAGCGGTTCAACCAAACGTACGAGTCCATCTTCACATGGCCGATCAAGCCGGTACGAACGACGGTCGGCAGCGATTTGACGGGCATTAAAGTCGAGGTCGACGTTGTTGCATTTGTTAAGGACTAATGCTGAAATCTCACCCCTATAATGAAAATGCCACAAAAGGAACAAATATTTCCATGTGGTAGCTTGACTGGAAATAATAAGAGACTATAATTAAATTACGTTAGTAATGAAACCGTATTATGAGCGTTATAAGGGTGGGACGGATGAGCGTAACCAAGAAGGAAATTGCCGATCATCTGGGCATCTCCAGAGCAGCGGTATCGATGGTTTTGAACAATGCGCCAAGCAGCACGATTTCTCAAGAAACGAGAGACCGTATTTTGAAGGCGGCTAAAGAACTCGGTTATCGAGAAGTTACGGCTAGCCCGAAAATCGGCTATATATTATACAATCGACTTAATAATGATCCGCGTTACATGATGGATTTAAAAGTCACTGAGGAAATCGCCAGTGAGTTCGGATATAAAGTTGTTTTTCTGAATATTAAGTCAACGCCTCCGGATTATCAAATGCTCCAAAGCTTTTTGAAGGAAAGAGAAGTAGCCGGCGTCATCGTCACGGGCGACGTCGATACGCCGGTTATGGACTTGATTGAAGATTCCGGAGTCCCGTCGATCTTCTACAGTGTCATGTATCGTGAAGGGCTGGACGTCGTTATTCCGGACTTCCGATCATTGACGCGCGAAGCTACGAAACAACTGTTGTCTCTGAATCATCGGAAGGTTGCCTTCCTTACCGGAGGGCTGCACTTCATGATTCATATGAAGGGACTGGATGGATACAAAGAAGCATTTGAGGAAATGGGACTGCCTTTCGACAAATCCTTGGTTCAATCCAGCAAAGAAGAAGACGGTTACGAAATGTGCACCCGGCTGCAGGCGTTGGAGATTGAGTATACCGCAGCAGTCTGCTCCAATACGATTATACAATTTGGCGCCATTCAATGGTTGAAGGAACATGGCATTACCGTGCCTGCAGAAGTTAGCTTAGTTGGGCTGGGGTACACTGAGCTGGTTAAAGCTAGCGTACCGCCCCTTACAACGCTTGGTATTTTGGATTCGGAGAAGGAAAAGGTTATAAGACGATTGATCGAGAAAATTCAGCAGAAGGATCTGCCGAACGAAATTAACTACCTGGATGCATTTGAATGGCGTGAAGGCGGGACGGTTTCGTTTCATCGTTTAAAATAGCCGTTCATCCTATGCGCAATTCCGGAATGTATCAATTTGCATCGGAGATGTTGGATTGAACAAAATGGAATTAGATACGCCGTTTGTTCTCCTGAATATGGAGAAGGTGGAACAGAATATCCGCAGGATGCAGGAGAAGGCTGATAGACTCGGAGTTGCACTTCGCCCACATGTCAAAACGCATAAGATCCCCCTGCTTGCACACAAGCAAATCGAAGCTGGTGCTACGGGCATCATGGTTGCCAAGCTCGGCGAGGCAGAAGTGATGGCTGCTGCGGGGATTAAAGATATTCTTATCGGATATCCCATTGTTGGTAAGCAGAAGATTCATAGGCTTATCCGGTTAATTTCAATGTATCAAGAGACTAGAATTGTAGTTGCTTTAGATAGTTTTGAGGCAGCAAGTGCTATCTCGGACGCTGCAGCAGAATCGTCTGTACAGGTGCGATTGGCATTGGAGATTGATCATGGATATGGCCGGGTTGGACTGCCGCCGGGAGAGCCGATTATTAAATTGGCTCGAAGCATTCGGGGACGAAAAGGCGTGGAAGTCGTAGGTGTCGTTTCTTTCTCTGGCCAATCCTATGAAGAGACTGAACAGTCTAGAATCATGGAGCTTGTATCTCGTGAACGGAAACAAGCCGAAATGACGGCTGACATGCTAACAAGAGAAGGCTTTAATATTGATCTTATTAGTATCGGATCGACACCAGCGGCCCATTTTGCTGAAAGCGTTGAAGGAATTACAGAGTTGCGCGCTGGTACCTACATTTTTGGCGATTTGTCGCAGGTAGCGCTTGGAACCTGCCGCTTGGATGAATGTGCGTTATCCGTAAAAGTAACCATCGTTAGCCGCCCCTCTATAGATCGGGCTGTAATTGATGCGGGGACAAAGGTGTTTACATCCGATGGTGATGATTCGCCAATCGGGACAGGTAGAGGGCATGTCATAGGACATCCCAGAATAATAGTCTCGTGGTTTAATGAAGAACATGGAATGCTGGTATTGTCCTCGGAAGACCAGCACTTACAGATCGGAGATACACTGGAAGTCATCCCCAATCATTGCTGTGCTGTAATGAATATGGTAGATGAAGTCGCTGCTATTCGTAGAGATGAAGTGGAAGCTATTCTACCTGTTGTTGGGAGAGGTAAAGTTCAATAATCGGTCCTAGCGATTCGCTAATGGTCACAATAGTACACTTACCGGTGAAGTTTCTTCAATGGGAAGCATTATAGGAAATAAAGATTGGAATTAACACCGACCGGAATGTTTGTGAATGAAAGTGTAAGAAGAGGCAAATTGCATGAATGAAACCGTCATGTTAGGATTAGGATAGAAAAAGGAGCCGGAGGGCCATCCGACTCCCTGCACAACATTCTGGGTGGGAAACCTCCAGTCAAAACTAGAAAATAACCCGTTCCCCTTGAAGGTGAGGAGAGTGGGGAGGGGCAATAGGGTAATGGAACGCCCGAAGATCATCAAAAAAGCCTCCAACTTAAGGGGAGGCTTTTTGACCTGCGTTCTCGTGCTTAAATCCAAAACCGTCCGTCCAGATGCCCGGCGATATAGGCAGCCTGCAAGCATTGAACCTCTTCCGTATAATGCACGTGATCTCTAAATGCATTTGTACCAAAGCAACGCGTAAACGTATAGAGATCGATGATCGGAACTTCATGCGCGGACATGACTTCATCCGCGATGGCATTATAGGCGACCACATCGTCTTGATAGCGATAGATCGACGTCGAACGAGCGTTATGAATTTGTTCGACCGCATCCGTCGTCCGGATCCAGACGGGAGCCTGCGCCATCTCCCTTGCGATGCGCGCGATCTCTTCGAGATTGTCGCGATACGCGACAGGCGACACCTGCTTGCGGCCGGATACCGGGTCCGTCTTGATATCGTGCAATCCGCAATTGAGAAGCAGCACGTCATAACGGACTTGCTTATTCCGTTCTCGCCCCAAATAATCGAGAACCATGCCGCTGTCTCCGCCATTCGCTCCCACCGGACGATCCAGATCGGCGAGCGCTTCCTCTACTCCGCGTTTGCGATCGTACCGATAACGACCCTCAAGCATTTTCCTCAGATAAGGACCATATTGGATCGAAATGCTATCGCCCAGTACAAAAAGTTGCTTCATTCGCTAACCCCTTCCCCGACTCGAAAAGATCTAAACCTCGCTTGTTTTCACACCTTGCAATCGCTTTCATTCAGAGATTGTAGCAGATGAATGCGTCCCTGAGAATATTCACTATTCCCCATGCATATTTAATTCTCCGTAATCGCTATTTCCATCCCTTATAACCAAGTATATCCCACAGACTTCAGCCATTCTCTTGCAATAATCATATGCCCTGTTTGCGATGGATGAATTCGATCTGCTGCTAATTCGGTTGGATGATGATGTTTTAGGTAAACATCAAATGCGGCTTGAACATCAATGTATATTGTACCATGCTTCTCGCTAATTCTTTTTACGGCAGCTCCGTATTCTAGGGTCATGATACGCATCTGATCATTGGGGTTAGTTTCAATAAAGAATGGCGTCATCAAGACAATCTTTTGAATTTCCGCGGCTTTGCTTTCTTCGACTAGAGCGCTCAATGTCGTTTCGAACTCCTCTAGCGATACATGCCACTCTTTCATTAATCTCCGATTATAATGACGCGCTACATCATTGATGCCAATCATAATGGAGACCCAGTCTGGCCTTAAATCGATGACGTCTGTCTGCCATCGTGTTTTAAGCTCTCTTACTGTATTCCCCCCGATACCCATATTGATCATCCGCATATCCAGCGTTGGGTAAGTCGCCTCTAGCATCGCATGAAGCTGAGCAACGTAACCCCTCCCAAGACTATTGTCCCCTTTCCCTTCGCCAATCGGACGAGCCCGTTCACAATCCGTTATAGAATCACCGATCATGATCACTTTTTTCCCACTCAGTATCATCTGTTTTTGCCTCTCCTTTTTGCTCGATATTTACAATACTGTTATAAATCCTAGCAAAAATGATTTCTGATGGAAATCATTATTATTATTTATCTAGCCGCCTCCCGAACCTGCTGTTCGAAATTGGCGATAATCTCTTTGCCGTAATAGTTGTCCATCAGATCGGCATAGTACTCCGGCCAGCGCGCACCCGACTTATCGGAGAATAGCAGCGTGATCAACAGTTCATTTTGCTTGGAGCGAAATGCGCTCACATCGATGCCGATCGGCGGGGACAATGTTACGCCAAGCTTGGGCTTGGTCGGCAATTGCGCCAGAAATTCGCGAATCTCCTTATCCCGCTCGGTTAAGCGAGGGTCGATGACCTGCAAACCAAGCGCCATAGGGGCTTCGGGCGTGAAGAAGCTCCATGTGGACAGCCAGTCCGGCGCCTCTGGCGTTCCGCTGCCTGTGCCGCTGTTATCCGCCAGCAATGTAATGGTATTGCCGCTTCGCGTGTAATGCTTTCCTTCAAGCCCGTAATGGGTGAGCAGGAAGCCTTCTTCGCTGGCCAGCCAATCCAACATCGCAATGATTTGCTTGGCTTTCTCAGGATGCTTGTCTACCACCTTCTTGGAGAATACGAATGGAGCGTCTGGAGAAGGGACAGTTCCTAGCGGTTCTGTCCTAAGCGGGTTGAACGGCACCCAATTCGCCTGCGGATTATGGATGCGGGACAGGGACTGCAGGCTGGCAGGATTGGCATCCAGCGCGAAGTCCGCCGTTTGCCCGAAGACGACGCCCACCTTGCCCTGAGCCGCCTTGGCCAGATGTGAACGCTCCGAATTGAGAAACCAATCGGGATCAACTACGCCAGCCTTAATCACCGCGAGGATATCCTCCACGACATCCTGCATGCGCAGATCCGATTCCATATCTACTAATTTGTTTTGGCTCATATAGGCAGGGTATACCAAGCCGCGGTGTCCATATTCCGGCCAATCGGTGGTCAGGCTGCTGCTGTTCCCCGATACCGAGAATCCATACGTATCATTCAACCCGTTGCCGTCCGGATCATCATAGGTAAAGGCATGAAGTGCAGAGACGTAGTCCTCGTAATCGGCCGGCACATTCAAGCCAAGAGCGTCGAGCCAATCTTGGCGAATATAGTAACTGCGATAGGAGTTCTTGTCATAGGGAAGGGGCGCGCGATAGAAGCGGTTATGAATGCGATACTGCTTCAACTCCTGCTCGGTAACCCAATACTTGAAATAGTTCGGCATGGTAGCAGAGGAAACATAAGGGCCCAGATCGGCAAGGACACCGTACAAGGCGAGTGTAGCGCCGAGATCCTCAGACTGCTCAATCCATAAGTCGGGCGGATTGTTGGCGAGCAGCATCGCCTCTAGTTCTGCGGCATAGGCGGGGCCCTTCGGTGCGCTAATGAGCTTAACCTGAAGGTCGAATTTCTCCTCGATCGCTTGGCGGACAAAATCTTCGTTTTCTTCAGGGAGTTTCGCATCCGAAGGGATGTATAGGGTAATTGCCTTCTCGGGCAATTCGCTGTCCGCTGCCAACAATTGCAGCAGGGGCGTCTGCCGCGAACCCATCATCCAAACCAGGGCAACAAGCAGCAGAAACGGGACTGCCAGAAGCATAACGAAGTAAGACTGCCGAATCGTACGCATGTTGTCCTCCTTACCACGTATCTATGAACCGCTTTCAAGACGTTATTGATAATTGTTAGGTCCAAGTGCTTTAATTAAAGTAAACGATTTTCAGGGGAAAATCAACGCAACCCATCCGGATGATGGTAGAATACGCGCCTAGGCAGCATGCAAAGAGAGAGGATGCTAGTGAGAAGCAACTGGTTTAATCGTTTGCTAATTTCGTATTTGCCTGTGTTTTTTATGATCAGTTTAAGTCTGCTGTTTATGACGTATTATACCTTGAACGAAATGTCGCGAGAGTCGGCGATCCGTACCAATCAGGCATTGACTAGCAATATTGCCAAGCTGTTGGACAGTAATCTCGCAAGTATGGATGCGCTTCTGCTATACGAGGTACGCAACAATGCCAGGCTGCGAGATTTTTTCTCCGATAAAGCGGGCCCGCAGCAACAGTTCATTGATGTTCAGGCGTCCGCCTTTCTGAAAGAATTCGTGCAGAACAACCCGATGCTGCATTCGCTGTACTTGTATCGTACACCGGATATGACGGTGCTTACGCCGGATACGCGCACGAAGCTGGAGCAGTTCCCGGATCGCGAGCAGATTGGACTTATGGTCAACAGCAGCGAACCCTATGAGTGGACTGCACGCTGGCTGCCGCAAAGCCTCGAAGACGACAGTCCAGGATTGCCGGTCATCAGCCTAGCCAAAACGACCAACTTGCAAAAGCTGAGCATCCTGGTTGCGAATGTTCGCATAGAGCTGCTATATGAGTGGATGACAAGCATGGCAGACAGGCAGTTAACCTTCGTCCACATTATGGATCAACAAGGCAATCTTATCGTCTCCACAGTTGAGGGAGCGGTTACCGGGACAGCGGCCAATACTAGCGATGTGCTGGCAGCAGCCGTCTCCAAGCAGACAGGCTGGATTATTGCCAGCGGTAACCGCAACGTAGGCTTGTTCTCCTTTGTCTCCTCGCAATTTTATTTGTGGATGGGTGTGGCTGCGTTTATTGTCATCGCGGGCTTCTCGTGGATCATCTATGTATCTCGTCGCCAATACAAGCCGGTTCAGGACTTAATCAGCCTGGCTGAACGCGCTCGCCAAGGAGGGAGGCAGGCCGCCGCCGAATCTGCACAAGAGGATGAATTCAAGCTCATCGGTGCGGCCATTGAGGAATTGCTGGATGAATCGAATACGCTGCAAGAGCAGCAAAAGGAATTATCGATTTACCATAAGCGCCATCTGTTCCTCAGTCTGATGGAAGAGGTACATACAGAAGCCGATTTCGGTTCTTACCTAGCTGAAGAAATGCAGCGGCTCGGAATCGATAAACCGGTTACCGGCTTGTTGGTTTCTGTCGTTGAGATTGACAGTTACGAGGAGTTTGCCAACCAGTATCGCGGAGACCAGCACCTGCTGAAATATATTCTTGGCGCAGCCGTCAAGGAGTTGACGGAGAATCAGCCTTATACGGTGTGGACAGAGTGGATCTCCAATGCGAAGATGGGCATGCTTTATTTGTTTCATGAAGGCGAGAGCGTGCAGGAAGTATACGGGCGCTGCGAGGAATTGCGCGACTGGGTTGCGAATAATTTGGACTTTACGGTCACGATCGGCATCGGCAGCATGGCGCAGCGGCTGGAGTCGACAGCAGAATCCTTCCAAGGGGCGCTTGCTGCGGTAGGTTATAAATTTTCACTCGGAATGAACCGACTCATTGTGCCGAGCGATATGAGCGCCCAGCCCAAGGGGGAGCTGTTTCAACAACTGCAATATGTGCGGGCCATCAGCAAGGCGATTCGGCAAGGCGAGGACAAGTGGCAAGCTTACTACGAAGAGATGCTGCAAGCGTTAAGCGGGCAATTAAATACCAGAGAGGATGTCATTAGCTTGATGCAAGTGCTGGTCGGTTACTTGCAGAAAGATATGGCCGAGCTGGGGGATGAAATTCATGCGATGTGGATGAGTGAAGTCCATCCGTCATTGCAACTGATTTTACAAGAGGAAACGCAGAAAGAAGTGATTACCGCTTACCGGCGGCAGCTGAAGAGAGGGTTTGAGAAAATCAGCCAGCTGCGCGAGAGCAGATCGGCCCACCAGCAGATGCATCTTATCAAACAGTACATTGAGGAGCGGTACGACAATTCCGAATTGTCGCTATCCCATCTGAGCGAAGTATTCAATTTCAGCACCAGTTATTTGAGCCGCTTGTTTCGCGAAGCCTTTGGGATGAAATTTATCGAGTTCGTCACCAAGGTGCGGATGGACAAAGCGATGGAATTGCTGGCCGAGACAGATGAAACGATCCAGGATATTGGGCGCAATGTCGGTTATGATCAATCGTTGACTTTTATTCGTGTGTTTAAGAAGCATACCGGGGAGACGCCAGGCCAATATCGAAAGAAGCTTAGAAACGAAAGCGAATAAGGGGTAGACCGAAATCGAAAAATGGCGACGCAGGGATGAACTCCCTAGAGTCGCCATTTGTTCATTTTCACACGGTTTTTCTTGTGAAAAAACGCAGTATATCAAGAAAAGAGCAAAAAAAAGCGCTTGTACATAAAAGGTCTATCCGGGGCTATGCGGCCCGATTACGGATTTCATCTATGCTTAAGAAATCGTCTATATACGTCGGCAAGCGTCGGGTGGTACGTTGGCTGGGCAACAAAAATCACATTCACTCGGAAGGGGATCAACATGAAAAAAAGAAAGACGAGTTGGCAATTTGCTTTGATTTGTTTGCTGATTGTCGGGTTGCTATCTGCTTGTGCCGGAGCCAACAACGCCGGCAACGGAGCTGGGAACGGAGATAAAGGAGGCCAGCAGGAAACTGCCGGCAGCGCGAGCAGCGCAAGCAATTCTGCCGAGCCAGAGGCAAATGTGTATGCTGAGAACGGCTTGTCCAAAGAGGAGAAAGTCACGTTGAAATTTGCTTTTTGGGAAAATGGCGGCGGCCGGGAATGGATTGACTACGCCATTCAAACCTTTACGGCAAAGTTCCCTAATGTCAGCTTTGAAGTCACGTATTCTCCGACCATAGAAACCATTATTGCGACGAAGATTGCCGCCAATAACGACCAAGACATGTATGACATTTTCTCGACCTCCATTGCCGGGGAAGGCATTCATCAAAGTCTGGCCGAAGCCAAGAAAATTGAGCCGCAAGACGATTTGTGGGATCGCAAAGCCTATGACAGCGACAAAGCCTTGAGAGAGCTGCAGTCGGGCGTATACGAGGGTTCGGGCAGAATAGAAGGCGTTATGTACTCCTTGCCGACCACGCAAAGCATTACCGGCTTGTTTTACGATAAAAATCGCTTTGAAGAAAAAGGCTGGAACCAGAATCCCAAAACATGGACAGAGTTTGTGGCGCTAGTGGATGAGATCAAAGCCGCCGGGCTGACGCCAATTACTTATCCAGGCAAATATCCGGGTTATTTGGGCTTCAGCTTTGGCCTGGCTCAGCAATATTCGCTTGCCGAAGCGAATGGCAAACTGGACGATTTCAATGATGCCTATCGCAACTACAAGCATCCCTACTTTACACGCGAAGAAACGAAGCAGCTCTATCAAAATATTTATGAGTTAGGTAAAAAGGGCGCTTTCCCGAACGGTGTAGCTGCATTGACGCATACGCAATCCCAGATGCAATTACTGCAGGGGCAGGCTGCGATGGCTTCTACCGGGGAATGGGTACAGAACGAAATGAAGGAATCGACGCCGGACGGCTTTAAATGGGGCTTCATGCTGGCGCCGATGACGGAAAATCCGGATGACGCCAAGTATCATATGAGCTACACGCAAGGCGGTCACTATATCTGGTCTGCCAAGCCGGAGTTGAACAAGCAATGGGCCAAAGAATTCCTGATCTGGCTCTGGAATCTCGATGTGCAATCTCTCGTCGCGGAGAAGGCCGGCTCACTGCCTGTGCGCAACGACTTCATGAACAGCCCCGAGTTGGTAGACAAGCTGCAAGACGCACCTAAAGCCATTATGGAATATATGAAAAACAACAAAGTAAAGGGCGCAAGCAGCTCTCGCGATATTGTAGTTACGGACATCAATGCCGATCGGGCGAACACGATTGTCACAGAAATGCTCAACGATGTTGCGCAAGGCAGGCTTGATCCGTCTGCGACCTTGCAGGAAGCGGATGATCTGCTGAAAAAAGCGATCGAATCCGCACAATCATAGCATGACATTGGCCAGGCGCTTGCCGGGAAGGCCGCGCCTGGCCAACTAGAAGGAGTAGAGTAGATTGGCCCAAAAACAGGAGCTTGCCGTGTCGCCAAGTTATAGCGTCCGTACGAACTGGAAGAGCAAGGAAGCGACACAAAAGTGGATTTTTATTTTAATCGCGACTGTTCCGGCGTTTGGGGGATATATTCTGTTTACCTTGTATCCCAATTTGCTGTCTGTGTACTACGCCTTGCTGGACTGGAACGGCATCCGTGCGCCGAGATTAGTTGGCTTTAACAACTTTATCGCTATGGTCGAAGATCCGTTCGTATGGCGGGCGTTAAAAAACAACATCTTGTATGGCGCTATCGTGCCGCCGCTCGTCATTATCATTTCAATCGTCCTGGCTTATATGTTGGTTTATAAGAACTATCGCATGAATCGTGTTTATAAAGTGCTGTTCTTTTTCCCAAATGTCTTGTCCGTGGTTGCCGTTGCTCTGCTATGGGCATTTGTCTACGATGGCTCATTCGGTATCCTTAATGCCGGCCTGAAGCTGATTGGCATTGACCCCGGAGGTTATTACTGGCTTGGCGAAAAGAAAACGGCATTGTGGGCCATCATCCCGCCTACGGTATGGTGGGCCGTCGGTTTCTATTTTGTCATCTTCATGAATGCCATGGCCGGAATACCGAAGTCGTTGTACGAGGCAGCTATTTTGGAGGGCGCTTCTCATCGGCAGCGGCTCATGCAAATTACGTTTCCGCTGCTGATGCCGATTATTCGCGTTTCGGCCATCTTCCTCATGCTGAGCATGTTCAAGGGCTTCGAAAATATTTTGATTTTGACAAACGGCGGACCGTCCGGCTCTACCGATGTCATTGGACTGTATATGTTCAATATCGCATTTGGCACCGGCAGCCATAATTATGGCTACGCATCCGCGATCGGGATGTTCCTGTTCGTGATTCTCGTATTGGCCAAGCTGATCATTGACAGGCTTACGGCTGGCCGGGATGCGGAGTATTAGCTTTGTAGGAGGACTTGCAGTGAAGGAAAAAGGATCGATAGCGAATTGGTTTTGGAGTCTTGCGCTGTTGCTGTGGGCATTAACCATTGTTTTCCCGCTCGCCTGGATTTTTTACGAATCGCTGAAGACGAACCAGGAATTTTTTCAAGATGTGTGGAAGCTGCCCAATTCTCCCGTCTGGGGAAATTATGCCGATGCCTGGAAGGAGTACCGGATTGGGCAAGCGATGCTGAACACGATGTATTATGTAGGCGTTAGCCTCGTTATCGGCACGTTCCTGACGGCAATTAACGCCTATGTCTTGACGCGTATGAAGTTCAAAGGGCGAACGGTATTGTGGAGCCTGATTATGCTGTCCTTGTTTTTGCCAGGCATTAATGCGCTTGTGCCCCAGTATGTGCTTATGCGCGATATGGGACTGACGAACAGTCTTACAGGTCTCATTATTCTCGACAGCTTTAGTGAAAGCGCGTTTTACTTAATGATGCTTGGCGGGTTTATGCAGTCCTTGCCCAAGGAATTGGAGGAGAGCGCTTCCATTGACGGCGCTTCTATATTTCAGACTTTCTTTAAAATTATTCTTCCGTTGTCCACTGCCGGAATTGTAACGGTAGCGATCTTCAAATTTCTGAATTTGTACAATAACTTTCTGGGGCCGTTCATCTATCTCAGCGATCCAGGCAAGTATACGGTTGGCGTAGCGATGTATCAAGCCAATCAAATTATGCACTACAGAGCCGATTGGGTCACGTTATTCGCCGGGCTGATGATTACGATGGTGCCGCTGATTGCCATGTATATGGTGTTCCAGAACCGGGTGAGGGAAGGGGCCACACTGGGGGCAATCAAAGGATAACGGATCTGCCGATGATATTCGAACTATCTAAAGGAGCAGATGGCGCATGATCACTAAACTCGTCAAACAATCAAGCGTTATGGTTCTAATGCTGGCATTATTCAGTTCGCTTATTGCAAATGCAAGCATCTCGGCCAATCTAGCAGAAGCTGCAGCAGCTTCTGCTGATCCGCCATTGGACAGGCATGCTTTTCCGATCGGCATTTATATTCCTCCGGCGCCGCATGAGAGCAACAGCGCAGTCATGAAGGAAATCGCCGATATGAACGTCAATTTTATCGTTGGCGGCAATTCCAACTATTACATCGACACGAATCAAAAGATGCTGGATCTATCCTTTGAGAACGATCTGGATCTGTTGGTGGCGCACACCAGCTTTCTTTTTAAGGAAGAGTTTATTAACCAGTTCAACAGCGATCAAGAAGTGACAATCGCCCCAGGGCAAACCTGGGTGCAAGCTTTCCAGGTCCCACTTGAGGGCGAGGGATGGGGCATCTATGATGTCAACTTTGCAGTGTCGGATTGGCCCGAAGATGCGCTGCTCAAAGTCGTTGTTTACGGTTCTGATTCCGTAAGCGGCGCAAGAACGAGCGAACAGGTGCTAGAGCTCGCCAATGTGTCCTATATCCCCAGGGATAAAGAGGGCTACCTGATTCCTAAAATCGGGTTCGGCGGGTTTCCGGTCGACAAGGGCAAAACGTATTATTTTGAATTGAGCACGACGCATGCGGCAGGAATCAAGATCAGGGCGAATTCCGCCAATGTGTATCCGGAAGGCGTGTCCTATCTGAATGGCGCTGCCCAGGCGGGAGATCTCAGGTTCAAAGTCGACTTTGGCGCGCATCTGTATCAGGAGGGCTTCAAGGGCACCGAACGAGCAATGCCGTCACCGGAAGCGCTGGGCACCGTGGCGGATTACTTCAAGCACCATCATGCCATGATGGGCTACACGCTGCTCGACGAGCCTTCCGCCGATGAGCTTCCCGGTGTGGAAGCAACCATGAATAGGATGAAGGAGTCGGACCCGTACAATTCGTCGTTTGTTAATCTGTACCCCAGTGAAGCGCAAGCGCCGGATTTGCGCTGGGATCAATTGAAGATAGACGCCAATGCAACAACGGAGGAGCTAAGCTCGGTCAAGCCTCTCGGGCAGACTTTCCGCACAGGCAGCGATCAGGACGGTCTGCATACGGTGCAGTGGTTTGTCGATCAGGCGACCTGGTCCAATGAGGAGGAACTGACGCTCACGCTGTGGGATTCGCAGAACAAGGAACAGATTGTGGCGCGGCAAACGCTGAACCGTTCAGAGGTTACGGATAATTGGCCGGTATTCACGTTGAATGCCGAAGTTGAGCCGGGCGCGATGTACTATATGGAACTGACCCATAACGGCGGCGGCAATGATGCCATTGCGGTTACTCGTTCGGTTAGCGGGTACAAATGGTACAATTACGGAAACGCTTACATTGAAGGCAGCAATGTGAAGGCAGACTTCTGGTACTCCATTGATCGGGTCATTGAAGGCTTTACCTATGACGATTATGTATACAGATGGACGAGGGCGGAGCCGGATTATGTCGTGTTTGACACCTATCCGTTCAGAGTGAATGGGCTGTTCGAAGCGTACTATTACAATCTGGAAACAATACGTAGGAATGCGAAGGAGTCGGGGCTGGATTTTTGGTCCTTTTTGCAATCGATCGGATTTGGCGATCAGAATGAGCCTTTGAGTGCGCGTGTGCCGAATGAAGACGATTTGCGCTACAATATTTTCACCAATCTGGCGTACGGCGCCAAGGGACTCATGTATTTCGCGTATCAGACGCCGCCCTATCCGTATTTTATCGACGGCATTATTCGTCCCGATGGCACACGATATCCATCCTATGAATGGGCGCGGAAGCTGAATGAGCAATTGTTGCATCTGGGGCCGACGCTGAAGCGGCTTACCTCGCAAGAGGTGTATCACCACAGCCCGGGAAATTTGCCGCGAGGAACGACGGCTCTCCCCCAGAATTTCTTTTGGCAGCCCAACCAAGCCAATGCGCCGCAAATTATTAGCACCTTCCATGATGAAGAAGGCACGATCTATGTCATGGTAGTTAATCAAGACATTAATGTGACAGGCGGACCTTCGCCCGGCAACCGAACGCTTACGTTCAACCTGGATTCGTCGATTAATCAGGTTGTAGAAATCTCCAAAGAAAGCGGTCAGGAGATACCGGCCCTGTTCAACGCCTCGACCGGGGTGCTGTCCGCAGAGTTTGCTCCAGGCGAAGGGAAATTGTACAAAACGAATCTTCGCGCCGATCTGAATCGCCAGCCCGTTGCCTACAGCCTCTACAAAGAGCTTGCCGACTTACAGGCGGTTGAAGGCAGCTTGAATGCAGTCGATCCCGACGGCGATGCGTTGACGTATACGCTGGTCGGCAATCCGACAGGAGGAGAAGTTACGCTGGGCAGCGGCGGTACATTTACCTTTACGCCGAACGGCAGCTTCGATGGGGCCGGTTCATTCGCCTATAACGTCGGCGATGGCAAGATCAGCTCCAATCCCGCGACGGTTACAGTGGCGCTGGCACAGGGGCAGTCCGGTCTGACGCGCGTGCCGACTGTGAAGGAAGTCTACCTATCGACGGGCAGTACAGTCGGAACCACTGTCGTCTCGGCACAGCCCGAGGCCGGCAATACAATCCGGATTCAAGTCGTACAGGCAACGGTTAGCGCTCCTGCAGTCGGAAGCGTGGGGCCGCAGCTCCCTGACTATGATGGAAACGATGTGCCGGCAACAATAGGCGAATATGTTGCGGTCTATGAAGTGGACGGCAATAATGAAATCGTGGGTTTCAGTCTCTTGCCTGTTAAGCTCAGCAGCCTTCAAACCCGGATCGGCGTTGCCTTTAACGGCCAGTTCCCAATGGGTGTCCATAATATTGTTAAGTCGCAGGAAGGAGCCGCTTTCACAGAGCAAGTGAACAAAATCAAGGCGATGAATGCGAATTTGATGATCACTTCCAACTCCGTGGAAAGCATCGGCGATCAACAGCAGCTGCTTCTGGAAGCGGGCAATTCCGGGATGAAAGTGCTGGCGGGGCATGAATACGCGCCGCCTCCGGTCACGGTCAGCCAGCCTGAAGTCAATATGTTCTATGGCATTCTTCCATGGCACTGGCACGGCCAGCTGTTTAGGACGCCGGCCAACGGCAGCAATTGGAGCTTGAAGGCCATTTCTCTCAACACGCAAATTAATGTCGCAGAGCCGTTGACGAATCCCGTCAATTTGGAGCTGGTCGTCTATGAAGCTCCAGATCGCACCAACGAAATTGCCAGAGCTTCACTGGTTCTGCCGGCCGGTGAATCCGGGGAGCATATGCGCCAGTTCGAATTTAGCGATGCAGCTCTAGAGCCGGATAAAGTATATTACATGCAGTTGATGACAGATACCGTATCCAATACCGGGATCGGTTATTATAATCAGGCCGGTTCCGGCTATGACAAGGGCGGGGCTTACTTTGGCGGTCATGCCTCACAACATGGCGAGTATCGGAATTATGAGGATCTTGCTTATGAAATAACCTTGAATGATCAAGCGGAAGAGGCTGCATTTGCACCGGATCGCCGTCCATCCGACGCATACTGGGATTGGTTGTCCGGCGAATTAGGCACATATGACGCATTGCTCGGCTATAGCCTGCAACGGCGGGCATTCAGCGGACTCTATGACCAACTGGCCTCTGCCGCCTCCTATCTGAAGTCGATTGATGCGAACCGGCTATCCTACGTGAGCTTGCCGGGCATAGATCGGAATGGAGGATTTCTCACCCCTTCCCAGTTGATTCGCGAACGGGTCCGCACCAAGCCGGGACAAACTACACTGCAGTCTATTAAAATGAGCAATGGCTTGAGCACCAATATATGGGCGCCGGCAAGAGTGAAGGTTTATGATGCCGCAACGGAGAGCTTGATTGGGCAATCCGAACAGATTCACTCCAGGCCGACCGACAGCCAACCTACATTTACGTTTAGTCCTGCATTGGCAGTGGCTGAAAATACGGAATATATTTTTGAGTTTGACCTTGACCCAGGCTACGAGGGCCAAGTGTGGGCCAACTGGAGAATCGATCCTTACGGGACATTGGAGGTAGACGGCCAGTTGAAGGGCGGCAGGCTGTTTACCACCATTAACGGGGAAGAACAGGACAACCGGATTCAAGCATGGATGGCTGCAGCCGCCGCTCCGGATTTGCTTGTCATGGATTCCTATAACTATCATCATGGCGGTGTCCAACTGGACAATTACTTCGCGCTGCTCGACCAGTTCAGCCAAGAGGCAAGGAAGAAAGGCGTGCCGCTGTGGGCAACGATTCAGTCCGCCGCGGAAACCTTCCAGCCCGTCCCTGTTCCTGTACCTTCACAAGGTCAAATGCGCTTTCAGGCCTATGCCTCACTGGCATACGGCGCCAAAGGATTGCTGTATTCCGCATACGCCTCCGATAACCGTTATACGAATGCATTAGTGAACAGAGATGGAAGCGAGGCGGCTTCTTACAGCTGGGCCCAACAACTGAACAGTGAAATTGGACATTTGGGAGAAGTATTGCTGCAATTGGAGCTTAATCGTGTCTATCATGCCTATCCGGCCAATGACATACCCGAGCTTGGCGTCAGCAGGATGCAAGCGGACGATTGGGTGCAGCTCCCTGCCAATACTTCGAGAGCGATGATCAGCACTTTTACGGACAACAAAGGAAAGCGGTACTGGATGGTCGTTAACAAAGATACTGAAAATGCGCATGAATTCATGTTTACGATCCCTTCCGCTCCGGCTCAAGTCTTGGAAATATCAAAGGCTAATGGCGAACGTGTGTCTGCGGAAAATTATGACGAAGCGAGCGGGACTTTCAGCGCCACATTAGCTGCCGGAGAGGGCAGGCTCTATGAAATGGCGTATGCGTTGTCCGCCTCTGACGATCATGTGTCCGTCAAGCAAGGTGAAGCTTATAAGGGGAATTTGCCGGCAAGCGGCCTGGTTTACTCCACAGTAGAACATCCGTCCCACGGCATCGTTTACCTGGACAGCTCTACCGGCAGCTTCGAATATGTTCCGGATCAGGGGGCGCAAGGCAGCGATTCATTCCGTTACCAGGTGTCGAATGGTTCCGAGGTGGAGACCGCTACCGTGTACGTGAACATCGTTCCCTATGCGCCGGCAGTAGCGGGGGGAGCGAATATCGCGATCCACAACGGGGAAGTCAGCATCGCGGCTTCAGCCGGGCAGAACGAGCGCTTGGTGCTGAAGACGAGCAAGGAGCAGATGTATAAGCGCAGCATCGAACGGTTTGCAACGCCGCATGTGGGCGACCCTGCGCCTGCCGGCAGCGATGTGATTGACCCTTACACGGGCGGCAATCTCGACTTGGCGGCTGATCTGCCACTAGGGGAAGGCAGCTATATCGGTGTATATGTAGTAGGGAACGACAACACCATCCAAGCGTTCAGCTTGTTGCGCTATACGGCCAATCACGCCCCTGTAGCCCGGAATGTGTCGTTGAATGCTTCTGCCGGACAGGGGATTCAGGGGGCGTTGCTGGCAACGGATGAGGATGAAGATACACTGACGTTCCGTATACTGGACAACCCTGCACAAGGCACTGTGCGGGTGGAGCGCCACTCCAATCAGTTCATCTATACGCCGAAAAATGGAGCGAGCGGTACGGATACCTTTACTTACTATGCCATCGACGGCAAGGATCGCTCCAACTATGCAACGGTCACTATTGCTTTGGATGAGCAACAAGGCGGAGGCGAAACGCCGCCGGGCAACGAAGGGGGAGGGACACAGTCGGGGAACGGCGGTGGGGGAACATCGCCAGGCAACCGCGAAGAAGAGACGCCTGTGGAAAACGGAGGAGAAGAAACACCGCTGGGCAGTAACATTGAATTTAACGACATACAGGGGCACTGGGCTAAGGCTTCAATTATGGAAGCAGCCCGCCGGGGAATTATTGTTGGTTATAAGGACGGCACCTTCCGTCCGCAACAGACCGTCACTCGCGCACAATTTATTGTGATGCTGCAACGGGCGTTGGGGCTGGAGGGAAGCGAGTCGAGTCGCAGCTTCACCGATCTGCAAACGGTTGGCGCCTGGGCACATTCGCCGTTGCTGAAGACTGTGGAAGCAGGGTGGCTGACCGGCTATCCGGACGGCACTGTACGTCCGAACGCCCCGCTTACTCGTACCATGATGGCAATGATTATCGCAAAGGCATTGGAGCTGCAGCCTGGCGATGCACAGCAGGTTTCTTTTGCGGATGCTGAAGATATTCCGGCTTGGGGCAAGGCAGCGGTGGAAGCAGCGAGGAGCAAGGGGCTGATACGCGGACAAGCGAGCAATCGCTTCAATCCTGACGCGACGACAACCCGAGCAGAAGCCGCGACGCTGATACTGCGTTTGCTGGAGCTGGAGTAGAGGGCTTTACGAAGGAGGAGGCGATATTTCTCCTTTTGTGGACAACTCAACCTGCAAGATTCGCTTTATTAAACAAAGAAGCCGCAAAGAGTAAAAGCTTACTCTTTGCGGCTGTCTCTTGTTGAAAATCGATAACAGCGGGTGAATAATCTAGTGTCTCTCCTCCAACTGCATCAATAATGGACTCGGTAATGGCAGAAGCATCCTTGAAATGCAGCTACTGTCGCTATTTCTTTGGACTGCGAAATATGTCCAGTGCAGGGCAGAATAGAATGGTCGCAGCAGGTGCGTCGATTGCGATGGGAGCTGCATGGGGACGCGAGCAATTTTCGCACTCCATGTTACCTGTGTTTGAGGTTAGTTGGGTGCATTTCCATTCGATGTAGGTCAATGATCATATTGCCGCCTTTAAGAATATCCAGACCAATGAGGCCGTTAATGTAATTAATATCTTCATGAAAAACACCAAAATCAATAGAGAAGTCTTCTATGATTAATTCACCTAATTGGATGTGATCAACGCGTTTTTGGAAAGAGAATTCGTCTCCGCCGATCCCAAAGCTCCGTAGAAGCTTATCACCATTTTCAAACTTAATGCCTATCTCGGAAACGACATCAGAGGCTAACAAGGAATGCGCCGCCCCAGTATCAATGATTAGATTGTCAATGGTTAAGGAGCGCCCTCTATAGCAAATTGTCATGGAAGCTTGAAGTAAATTGTGGGCATATTCAATCTGCATTTCATCTACTCCTGTATAGCGGATTATTTCTAAGTTCGATGGTTATTTTTTCCTGGCCGGTATGATAAACAATATTATTATTTCTGCATTTGAACAGTTCTCTCGTTGCTTCATCAGGGTCTTGAATCGCTCGTACTAGAGCGACTTCATCAACAAACTGAATGTTATCCTTGGTATGAGAGTCAAGAATTTCAAGCAATACGTACTGATCAGGATAAATCGTACGAACCTCTTGCCATTGCATTGTTATCACACCTTTGTAGTATTTTGGTCATCTATTTGAACTTTGGATACATATAATTATACCTTATACAGGAATATGGGGATACCGTAGCCCAGTGAATACTTCGAATAGATTTATAAGGTGGACCCTATTGTCAAGACACTGTTTTTAGATCTAACTTTTCTGCATGCGGATGTAAGAACAAGATAACGGCAAACCGACTTTACCTGATATAGCCAAGCTAACGTCTTTTGACGAGCTAGATCGTGAACTTCTTCTCATGCTGGTAAAGCGTATCGAAGTGAAGGAGAACGGGGAAGTTAAGATTATTTACAACTTCAAGGTCTAACATAACAGCTTTTAGGGAAGGCGATGCCTGAGATGCCGCACATTCAGCCGCCTTCCATATTTTTATATGTTGACTCGCATACTCAACACATGTGGAAGCGGTAGTGTCATTGCATCGTAATTGGGGACGCCTAAACTCTAAGTCATCACTATGCACAACAACAGCCATTCACCACTGAGTAGAGCGGTGGATGGCTGTTGTCGCTTCATAATTCATTCGTCAAGCAGATACATGACTTGCTGTTTAACCTCTGTGAAAAGCGAAGGTTTTAGGTGTCCGCAGTTATTTGTATCGTGTATGTCTTACAATATCTCCTTGTCTATACATTGTTCCAAACCTCATCGTCCACTGAATTATTCCAAAATTCCATGCTGGTCAGGCTGGCGTGTTCGAGATTTTTTAATGCTTCACGTTCTCGTTTTGCGTTCAGGTATCCAATGAAAACGGCAACTTCAATGGCGTCCTGCTCAGGTATATGGTCAATGATGCGCTTCAATTCTTCTCTGTTAATGCTCACAATATCACGCCCCTTCAGAAGAGGTACCTTTATTGTATCACAAAGTATCTCTTTTCCAGAAAGTCTGCTGTTGCCCTTTCTAACAAAACCAAAAAGAGGGAAAAGCCTATATACATCGAATGAGTTAAGTGCTGAATTGTAATAATGGTTAAGATCAGGGGGAGATTAGAAATGAAGTTAACCCATACTCGCTTGCTCGTAGATTGCTTTAAGGAATGTTTTATTTTTTACCGGGATGTGATGGGATTTGAACCCATTTGGGGAACAGAAGAGGGCAAATATGCCGATTTCAATACAGGTAATACCACACTCGCTCTTTATGATAGAAAATCCATGGCTGATGCGATCGACTGTTCTTATTCAGTAAATGATCATTTTAATGATCGGGCAGTAATTGTTTTTCAGGTGAATGATGTAGACAAGGCATTTCTTGAACTGAAGGAAAAAGTCAACTTTATGTCGGAGCCGATTTCTAGACAATATGGGATAAGAAGCGTTAATTTCAGAGATCCCGCAGGAAACTTAATCGAGTTGTATCATGAAATTCCAACAGAATAAAATTGGAAATTCATCGGCGATAAAGTTTTGATGGTTAGGAATCAAATTTCTATGATATGGAATTTTCAATAGCTTTGTAATGCTCTGTGTTTTCAAATGCCATAGTAAGACGCGGTAAAGGTATACCTAATTTTTTTGCTTCTCTCACAACTTCAAGTACCGCAAAACCTGCTTTACTGTTGTTGTATTCCACAAAAAGTCGCGGTAAGCTGCCCTTTGCAAAAATAACCTTGTTAAAAAGTATGCCGAGAAGCGTCGGTGGAATTTTAGTCAGCAGGAGGGAAATGGCATCAAGTTTTGCCCCTCTTGCTTTAAGTACAGGGATCATTTCTCTCATATTTAACCCAACATTTGCAAATGAGGTCCTATGGTTCATGAGCGCTGGAAAACTTCCCCGTTTTAACACCTCGGTCTCCATAGCTGCATTCATGGCAAAGTGATTCCATAGCCAGTTTTGCATATCCTTTACCCAATTAATTTTAAAATGGGCACTTTCAAAGCATTCCTTGACCAATTGGTTAATATGCTCGGTCCCTGCCCGTGGTTTTTCAAGAAATATGATTTTCAAAAAGCCACCTCTAAGCCTATTGTCCGCTATGCCGCCGCCTCCTCCGGGGAAGCCAAAGACAACATTATTCATAGACAATGGCGAGATCGATGATTTCAAATCTTGCCAAACATTATTGAATATCAGGACAGGGGTGTTTCCAGCAGCAGTCGATAGTAATTGGGCTGCTTCTGGAAGCTGTTCCGTGTTGACACTCACAATAATGAGATCGTAATTCGGGCTCAGCTCCTCATACAGTTTGACGTTCCAGCTTTCTTTTATTAGCTGTTTCCCTCTTCGTGCGTCCCACATTTCAAGCTCTATATGGCTTCCGAAGGTTTCCTTTCTCCCTTTTCTAACGTAAAACTCAACGGTATGCCCTGCCTGTTCAAAAGCCCAAGCATATTGGGTCGATATCACACCTCTACCGAAAAATAAAATTCTCATGTTAGCCTCCCTAAAATAGTTGATAATCCTTGTTGATGATCCAACAACGTGTTGTATGATGTTATTGTATAGATTCACTATAGGGTCATCAACCATCAGATTTTTAATATCTGTCGGATAATCGATTGAACGGAAAAGAGGCAAATAATGAACAAACAACCTGAAATTACGGACAAGACAAGGCAAACCTTTATAAATGTATTCTGTGATTTATATAGCCAAAAACCAATCGAAAAAATATCCATTCAAGAAATTGCCAACCAATCAGGATATAATCGCAGTACATTTTATCAATACTTTACGGATATCTATGAGTTGTTGGACTACGTTGAAGAGCGTGTCATGAAATCCATTAACGAGGAAATGGCAAGCAGAGAGTTTTCTACACATTCTTTCCAAGATGCACTTCAATGCTTGGAAAATGCAGAGGAAATTTCTGTTTTTAAAGCCCTCTTGGGCGACTATGGTGCTGTTCATTTTGTTGAACGCCTGAAAAGAGAAATCCCCTTTGAGAAATTGATTGTGAATTTTCCATCAAATGAGGTCTTAGCACCCTACATAATTGAGTTTTACATATCCACACTAATATCTATATTTCGCCTTTGGATACGCAACGGCAAAGATCTATCATCGGAAGAATTGGTCAAGTTGGTAGATAGCCTATTTGCAAATGGGATAACACCGTATCATAGCTTTGGCACGTGATTTAGGGCCACATTCCTGAAGAGGGAGGGTCTTTCATAATTCTTTCACTGCTCTATGTTATGATGGCGCTGAAAACCAGGTGGCATTATAGCACTAGGAGGAGAATTATGAATCAGTGGAAGAAACAAGGCGTTTTGGTTTTAGTCATCTGCATGCTGGTAGTTGGATTTTACCCAGGAGGGTTAACGGGAACTGCTCATGCAGCGGGTCCTTTTGCAGAGGGTAGCGGAACATCTGAAGATCCGTTTCAGATCGCAACAGCAGAACAATTTTATGAGATCAGGAATTATTCATCGAGTCATTTTGTTCTAAACAATGACATCGATTTAAGTACGTCTAGCGCATCTTCCGACTGGGTTCCGATCCCTGACTTTACAGGCAGCTTGGACGGCCAAGGTCATCGTATTACGAATTTGTATATTCAAAGTACAGGAAACAACGTCGGACTGTTCGCCAAGGTTGGGAGTGCTTTGAGTAATGGGATTGTACATAATTTGGAAGTCCATGCCTCTCAAGTTCAGGGGATTGATAATGTAGGTATCCTGGCCGGCACCAATTTTGGCTCTATCGAAAATGTCAGTGTTACAGGAGCTGTATATGGGCAGAAAAGTACAGGCGGTTTGATCGGTTTTAATAATCAAATCGTTAATCGCCAACACAGGGTATTCAACAGCCATGCCGATGTATATGTGTCCGGAGTTATGAACGTAGGCGGTCTGATCGGCGACAGCTCCCGGAGCGATATTATCAATAGCTCTGCGTCTGGTATTGTTATAGGTCAAGGTAATCACGTGGGCGGTCTAATCGGTCAGAATGGCTCGAGCGTTACCCAAGGAAGTCACGCAACAAGTCAAGTCCAGGGTGTCGATAAGGTAGGCGGCCTGGTTGGTCGCAGTTTTACAAGTGATTACTCGGATAGTTCGGCAGCAGGTCAAGTTCAGGGTGAGGATAATGTAGGCGGATTGATTGGGGTTATAGAGGGGACTGACCATAGAACAATTTCTCAAAGCTCGGCGACAGGTGATGTCAGTGGTAAAAAATATGTAGGCGGCTTGATCGGATATGGCCTGAATAGTGCCATCACAGACAGCTCTGCATCGGGTGATGTTACAGGTCGGGGCGACTATGTTGGCGGTTTAATTGGGCATGCTCTGGAAAGTATCGTATCATACAGCTCTGCATCAGGCTCGGTCGTAAGCAAGGGCGGCTATGTAGGTGGCTTAATCGGACAATCTCGAGATGGCGACGTTTTCGATAGTTTTGCAACAGGCGATGTGAAGGCGAACCTGCGTTATATCGGCGGTTTAATTGGCCGCAATAGGGGGGGAGACGTCTCTAATAGTTACGCGACAGGAGCAGTTGTCGGTGACTTCGGATCTGTAGTAGGTGACTTTGGGTATGTCGGCGGCTTGATAGGTCGTAGTTCAGACGGGGATGAGGTGAAAGACAGCTTTGCTACAGGTAGTGTAACGGCCAATAGTGATTACATTGGCGGTTTAATAGGATATGCGGTAGGGAATGTTACCAATAGTTATGCAATAGGTCATGTTGATGGCGAACGGTATGTAGGTGGTTTGATCGGTGATTTTAGAAATGGTGATATTTCAAATAGTTTTGCAGAGGGAATGGTTGCTGGTGAGGACTATATAGGAGGTCTCGCGGGATTCATTAAGGAAGGAAACACCTCAAAGAGTTCTGCATTCGGGGATGTTCGGGGCGATAGAAGTGTAGGCGGTTTGGTTGGTGAATATATAACGGGCACGATCACTGAAAGCTCTGCAATGGGGAGTGTCACGGGTAGCCGTAATGAAGGGGGGCTCGTGGGCAGCTTTCAAGAGGGCGACGTTACCTTAAGTTATGCTGCAGGCGAAGTAAAGGGTCATAAAAACACGGGCGGGTTGATCGGTGAGTTTGTAAATAGCTCTGTCACCTACAGCTATGCTGCAGGGAATGTCGCGGGTGAGGTTGACGCCGGCGGTTTAATCGGAGGAAATAGAAAGGGTGCCATCTCTTTTTCTTTTGCAATCGGGAATGTGTCTGGTTGCGATGATATCGGAGGTTTAGTGGGTGACAACGATCAAGCGAAAATATCCAATAGCTATGCTACAGTTAATTTAACAGGGATGTGCAATCCAAGCTCTGATTCAATGGGAGGTCTTGTCGGGGATAATTCCGGAACCATTGAGAATAGTTTTGCGAAAGGTTCGATCACCGGGCAGATCACTAGAGCCGGTGGTTTAGTGGGTGACAACCGCTATATCGAAGGAAACATCGCGAACAGTTATTACGATAAGGAGTTATCGGGGCAATCAGATAACATCGGTAAGGGCTTAACTTCTGAACAAATGAAAGATATTTCCAACTACGAGGACTGGGACTTCGATACCTTATGGAAAGTAGATCAGCATCACGATGGTTATCCTTATTTAATAGGAATGGAGAGCATGCAAGCTTTCTTAACTTATATGGGGAATGATTCGAACGATGATAGCGGGTTGTATGTAAGTAAGCCCTATAAGACTGGCTCTTTAGTAACTATAGAGGATCTTGATTGGACAAGGACAGGACATCTCCTCCAAGGGTGGAACACAGAGTCTGATGGCAGTGGTGTACCCTATGGGATCGGTGATACGACACAATTAACTAGCAGCTTGCTGCTCTATGCCAATTGGCAGCCTATCCGTTCGGACAATGCGAATCTGGCAAATCTTAAGATTATCGCGGCTGGTGAAGAGTTAGCGTTATCTCCAGAATTTGCGGTAGAGGAGAAAAGTTATCGAACGGAAACCACGTCAAGGGAAGCAACGATTATAGCGGCTCCTTCTGATGCAAGAGCTACATTGAGCTTGGAAGGAGACGAGCTGGCTGGAGAGAAAACAGTTGTTCTTGTCGAGGGAGACAATGGGTTTGAGCTTGTCGTGACAGCAGAGAACGGCGAGACAGAAGCCTATAGCCTGACGATTCATCGTAAGGGTGTTCCAACAACACCGGGGAATCAACAGGGCGGCGGATCGGGATGGTCGCAGTCTAACAACGCCAATCTTGCCGAATTGAACGTTATCTTAGAGGGGAAGAAGCTGGTCTTATCACCAGAGTTTGCGCTAGAGGAGACGAGTTACCGAGCGGAAACAAGGTCTAGTAAGGCAACGATTAAAGTGACTCCTTCCGATGCAAAAGCTACGGTTTCCTTGGGAAAAGAAAGGATAGATGGAGAGAAAACGGTCGCTCTCGAAGAAGGAGACAATGTGTTCGAGCTTATCGTGAAGGCAGAGAACGGGACGCTCAAGACCTATCGTCTGACGATTTATCGTGTAGCAACACAGGAAGCGTTGGAACCTCCGGTATGCTCATTTTCCGACATAACGGGTCACTGGGCGGAGACCTTCCTATGCGAAGCCTTCGAGCGAGGAATTGTAAACGGTCATACGGAAACGAGGTTTAGTCCGCAAAGCGGCATCACACGAGTCGAGTTCGCAGCGATCTTGCTCCGAACAGTGGGTCTGGCTTCATCGGCTCCCACATTGACCGAGCATCGCTTTGTGGATCAGGATCAAATTCCCGATTGGGCGGCATCTACGGTTCATATTGCGGTGGATAAGGGTCTATTATCCGGATATCCGGATCATTCGCTTCGACCGTTGCATAACGTGAGTCGGGCAGAGATGGCGACGATGATAGGGAGAGCGATGAAGTGGGGGAACTCGCCGGGGAACACAACCTTCCGCGATGATGCCGATATACCGCATTGGGCTAAGGGGTATATCCAAGAAGTTGTGGCGAGAGGTTTACTGAATGGTCGTGGCAACAATCGATTTAGTCCGTTAGAGTCGGCGACAAGAGCGGAAGCAACTGTGCTGCTGCTAAGATTAGGGCATGTTATTGACGAGTTAAACTAGGGAGAAAGAAAAATTAAACCGGAGATGTGCGGGCGGAAATAGCGGAGAGGGGCGACAAGCCCCTCTTTTTGCAGTGCTATCCAATTGACCGGAGATCATGTCGAGTCCGCGGGGAACGAGCCTGTCTATTGTTGAGAATGGTTTTCAGTGCTATGATCGATGAAAAAATGTACAGGAGCATTACAAGCAAGGGGGAGTCGCGCGTGTCGCTTTATGGGGAAGAAAGACGGGACATGGAGCAAGTATTGTTTCGGTGGCAGGGGCTGCAGACGCTCGAAGCCTACTTAAAGCCGATTGCGAGCCATTTCTATACAAGGAATAACGTCTTGATCTATGTGACGGGCGGCAGTGCGGATTGGACAATCAATGAGCAGGTTATTAGGCTTGAGCCGGGAAGTCTTGCTGGCATTGCGGCTGGTTCGCAGGTGGAGATTATACATGCTGTCGGGTTTGGACTGAAGGGCTGGGTCATTGACTTTTGCCAATATGAGGTGCTGCACACAGATCCGCATGGGGGAGAGCTGATGCGGCAAAGATGGTCGGTTCCCGCAGAAGGACCGGTCGTATTGGATATTTTGGCGAAAGATGAGGTTGGGGAGCAGTTGGAGCAGCTGGCGTTTCCGGGAAAAGGACGCAGCGGTATCGAGCAGGAATTGATTCGCCAGCAGTTGCTTTACTTGTTGCTGGACACGTTGTACAAAGCGGCAAATAGCGGAGAACAGACCGGCAATCAAGCTGTGAAGGACAAGCAAATTGCGAATAAAGCAGCGGATCAGGCTGTGCTGAATTCCATTGATTATGTGCATCAGCATTACGACAAGCCGCTTACGAGGGAAGCGATGGCGAAGTTGGCGGATCTTAGTCCATGGCACTACTCGCGCAAATTCCGAGCCATGACAGGAAAGCCGCCGCTTGAATATTTGAATCAATATCGGATATTCCGAGCGCAGGAACGCTTGCTGTTGGCTGGCGCCCTGGCTCAAGACGTTGCCAAACAGGTGGGCTTTGAGGACGCCTATTATTTCAGCCGCCGGTTCAAGCAATTTACTGGAGTCTCGCCCAAATCCTATGTTCGGAGCGTCGCCAGCAGCCGTATTTGCGTATTATCGGCGACTTATGCAGAGTCGCTGCTGGCGCTGGGGATTGTGCCGCATTCGGTGCTGGTAGTCCCGTTGCTGTTGCCCGAGCACCAGCGGAAGGCCTTCGAACGGCACGGGGTAAAAATGATTCCTGTCCCGCAATATATGATTGATTACCAAGCCATTCAGGCGGAACGGACCCAGTTTATTGTCAGCCCTATGATAAGCGAGGGGACGAGGCGGCATCTGATGACGATTGCTCCGATGGCAATCGGCTTTGCGGCCGATATGATGGGGGCGATCTCCCAATTGGCGGTCTTGTTTCGCAGGGAGCGGGAAGCGGAGCGAGTATATGCGGCTATTAGCGCTGCTGCGGCAGAGGCGCGCAATCGACTGGCAGACGTGATACGAACCCGTGCTACTGTGATGGTGCTGCGTGTGGAGCCTTTTGGATATCGTTACTTGGGGGCCCATTCCTTCGGCGTCTCTCGCATCCTCTATCGCGAGCTGGGATTGACGATTCCGTCTGTTCTGAACGAGGGTCAGGGCTGGTTTAACCCCCTGCGCCTGGAACAGTTGCCGCTTGCCAATCCGCGTTATATTTTTGTTGAGAATCGTATTACGGAAGGCGAGGATAATCAGCAGTCGTTGCAGGCATTGATGAGCAGTAAATACTGGCGTCAACTGGACGCGGTTCAAAACAATCGTGTTTTTCACGTCGAAACAGGTCTGTGGGTCAACGGTTGCGGACCTATCGGACATGCGGAAATACTGCGTCAGATTATTGCAAGCATTACGAAACAGGCAGCACAATAATCACAGATTTTAAGCACAATCGCCCATGGAGCATGGAACCCATTTTCGCTATTATTTGATAATGATAATTATTATCAACAAAATAGAGGGGAGTATATTTGTAATGTATAACCGTATTGTTGTGTTCGTGGTGACGGCAATGTTGCTTATTGGACTGACGGCGTGTTCAGACGGCAATGACAAGACAGTTGCAACACCATCAGGGAGTGCAAGCACGGGGACGGGGTCTGGCAATGAAGCAAATCATTCCGGTTCAGAGGAAGAGCCGCCTGCGGAGAAGCAAGCGGGAGAGACGCATATCTACAAGGGCCCTTTGGGGGAAGTCGCTGTTCCGGTTCAGCCCAAGAAGCTGCTAGTGATGAATACCAGATATGCGGAATATCTAATTGAGATGGGAGTTAAGCCGCAATTTGTGGTGTTTATGCCGCTTTTGGAGCCCGAGTATCGAGCGAATTATTTCACCTCGCACGGCGTAGAACTGATTGAATACCCTCAATATGAGCAGAATTACGAATTGTTACTTAATTTGGGGCCAGATCTGATTTTGGCTCAAGGTCTTGGCATGGATGAAGCGGTATATGGGCAATTAAGCAAAATTGCGCCAACAGTGGCGCTTGACTCGGGTCCATCCATGGATGAAGCCATGCCGTTGCTGGCGGAGCTTTTCGGCAAGGAAGCCGAATATGAACAAGCCAAGTCGGCCTTTGATGCTAAGGTGGCCAAAGCAAAGGCGCAGCTTGCGGAAGCTTTAGGCGATCAGACGGTAATGGTGCTGCGCGTGGAGCCGAATCAATATCGCTATTTGGGACAACATGCCAAGATGGGCAGCAGCCAGCTTTTATATACGCAGTTGGGGTTGAATACTCCTCCGTATCTGGCTGACGCTCCGGACTGGTTCACCTCGTTATCGGCGGAGGTGCTGCCGGAGGTCGCCCCGGACTATATTTTTATCGAGCAGCGGGCAGCCGAGGGCATGGATTCGACGGAATCATGGAATCAACTGATGGAGAGCAGCTTGTGGAAAGGGCTAAAGGCAGTCAAGGAAGGAAAGGTTTTCCCGCTGGCGACCAATGATTTTGTTCAAGGCGAGGGGCCGGTCGGATACAGTCGTTTGATCGACTATATTGTAAGTTCGTTGATCCCCGGCTCAGACGGAGCGTGAGGGGGGACGTATGATGCCGGAGCAAGCGGAGATTTATGATGTGACGATTGTTGGCGGCGGACCTGCAGGGATGTACGCGGCTTTCTATAGCGGCATGCGCGAGATGCGGACCAAGATCATTGAAGCCCAAGAGCAATTGGGCGGATTCATGCGTATGTATCCAGAGAAGATGATCTGGGATGTCGGCGGCGTGGAGCCGATTCGCTGTGAAGCCCTGATTGCTTCTCTGGAGAAGCAGGCGCGGACCTTCGAGCCTACTGTCGTGCTGGGTCAACAGGTGCATGGGCTCGAACGGCGACCGGATGGCACGATGGTTCTGATAGCCGACAATGGCGAGAGCCACTATACACGAACAGTGATTTTATGCGCCGGACGGGGGATTACCCGGATGCAGCGGTTGGATATCGAAGGGGCGGATCGCTACGAGGTAGCCAATCTGCATTATACAATCGTTAATCTGGAGCGGTTCCGGGACAAGCATGTGCTTATATCCGGCGGGGGCCACTCGGCGGTGGATTGGTCGAATGAACTTGCTGCATACGCCAGTCGTGTTACGGTCGTACACCGTCGTGAGAAGTTTGACGCGCTGGAGCGCCAGATTACCCGGATGTATGAACATGCGGATGTGCGCACGCCTTATTATCTTTCCAAGTTGTATGGGCAAGGCGAGCAAATTAGTCATGTCGATCTGACACATATGGAGACGGGCGCAATAGAGCGGCTTGAGGTCGATGAGGTCGTCGTTAATCACGGCTACAAACGCAATTATGGAGCACTGTTGGATTGGGGAATGGAGCATTCGGACTATGGAATTATCGTCGACGGCCAGATGGATACCCATTTGCCGGGTGTTTTTGGAGCGGGAGATTTCGTAACCTATGACAGCAAGGTTCGGCTGATTGCCGGAGCCTTCAACGATGCAGTACTGGCCGTAAATAGCGCCGCGTTGTATATGGATCCTACGGCCAACAAGATGGCGGGAGTGTCCTCCCACCACGAGATTTTCCGTGAACGGAACAGGACGTTTGCCAGACGTAAATAGGTTTCTTATCGATTCCCTCGCCGCTCTCGTCCAGTCGGATAAACCCTTGAATGAATAAGATATTCACATACAACGACATGACTTTTTAATGTGAAACCGAATGAGTCCACATACAATAGCTTTTTCGTGGGAAATGCGAAGCAGTATGAAGTTCAATTTATTACAAATCAATTGAAGGTTCAATTTGCGTCGTTTGGGATAAGTCCGAGAGATCGTTATGTTGCTGCACATCGAGTAATCAACAGTGAGCTAACAAAAATCGTATGAGTATGACTGCAGTTTGCCTTCCGGGGGTCTCCCCGGGAGGCATTCTTGCTATTTGAAGAGTGGGAAAAGGCAGGGATGTAGTGTGAGCGGCGCTGAGCATTTAACAAAGCAATGAGGAGGACGAGCTCGTAACAGCATGTCGCCAATACGGCTCGTTCTCCTCCTTCATCGGATTCTCCGATTCAACGCTTGGAGTATCCGCGTCGAAGCCTTAGCTGTTGGCCCGTGCTGCAACGGGCTTCGAGCTTGCATCGGATTCGGCCAGATCCACATCCAGTATCGTGACGCCGCCCGGCTGCAGCTTGACCTCGAAGCTTTGCTTGGAGGATATCTCGCCTGTGTAATGGTGAACCAGTCCGCCGGTTGCATCGTCTTTGTAGCGGACAGGCAGAATCGGGAAGCTTGAGACGACGCTCGTGTCCGCAACGATCGGCTTCATCGTGACGAAGGCGCGGCGGTATTGATGGTCAACGTTGTTGAACAGATAGAGTCGGTAAGCGCCGTTGGCGAGCTGGAATGCCATATGCGGCATATCGCAGGTCAACGGGCAATCGGACAACTCCCTCAACACTAGCGCGAGCGCGTCGCGGAAGCCGGTCGTCACCTTGGCGAAGGGAAGCGTGTCGATAAGTGTGTAAGGGAAATCCTCCGCGTCGACGGGGTTGCCTTCCAGATCCGGCGTGCCATCATCGATTGCTAGCAGCGCCTCGACCGCCGAGCGGAGCTCGTCCGAGACCGGAACGTTAGCTCCGAAGACGAAAGCGGTCAACGGACGATTGCTGTAGCGGTCGGTGATGAGTATAGTCGGCTCGATACCGTAAGCCTCGGGCTTTATGTCGCCGAGAGCGGTGCAAATAACCGTTCCGCGATCATAGGTCGCGACCCTGCGCTGCTCTTCGGGGGACAGCATATCGAAATCGGGAACAAGCAGCGTGCCGGTAAAAGAGTCCAGATCCTCCGAACGAACGCAGGCGCCGCAGTGCGTGCCGGCTTTGGCCAGCTCGTAGAACAGCTTGAACGGCGTCCAGCGGCGGGTGTTGATATACTCGATCAGCATCTTTTCGTAGGCATAGTCTGACCAGAGCATAACGGGGGACAGAGTACGCTCGACATCGGCGGAGAAGGCGATCTCCATTCGCTCGCGCTCCCAATTCCAGTCTTCGCGTTGAATACCGTCGCCAAGGCAGAGGAAGTAGCCCTCCAACGCGCGCCGCGAACCGCCCTTCTCCGCAAGCTGGTAGGCCATCATCGTATACAAGTCGCGTTCATGCAGGCAAGGAGCATGCTTCATCACGTCCCATTCTTCGGTCGCATCCTGCACGCCGGCCATGGAAATCAGATGACCGTCGCGAATATGCGCCGCCGTCGTCGGGGCGATAGCCATATACCGGTGGAAAAAGTAATCCTGGCTCTCCCAAGGAGAAGAGATATAACAGCTTGTCGGCAGAATGTTCGCCGTCAGGTAATCGACGCCCGCGCGCATGATTCGGGCCATATCCATACCGAGGCAATACTTCGTCTCGAACGGATCCGTGCAATACATACCAAGCACCATTACCTCCAGGCCGACGGCGTGCACTCGTGCGCAGATTTTCGCAAAGAAGCGTTCCCAGCGCCAGCACAGGAATTCAATCCATTCGGCGCGAGCGTGCCGCCAAATCCAGTCCCCGCGGGCATCCTCCGTCGCGGCTTCGTCGTTGCCGAGACCCGCCGTTATGTCCTCGGGCAGGACGAAGCCGGTATGGTCGACAAACTGCGTCACCAGGTCGGTCGAGTAGTCGCCGTGATAAATGTTCCCGTTCGGGCAGAAGCCATCCGCCAGATGGACGCCCTTAAAGCCGTAATCGACCAGCGTACGGCAAAGCTGATCGATGAAGAAGTCCTCGTAATAGGTCCCGTCTGCAAACCGTTTGAGCGCAAAGTGTCCGTGTCGCTTGCCGTTGCGGCGATGGCTGTAAATTTCCGGATGGTCGGCGATCCACTCGCGATGGAATCCGTCGCCGATCGTAGATCCCATGATCCCCGCATACAGTCCGGTACCGGCGTCGGCGAGATTGAGCGCGAGATCGCGCAGGTCATGATTGCTCCAGGGCTGTCGCTCCCGCTCGGAATTGCGCGGAATGCCATAGTAGGCGCAGTTGTCGGCGGGCAGCACATACTCCTCGTCCATTCCCTTGTGCTGGTGGACGAAGTCGGGATGGAACAGCAGCGCGCAAGCCCCGTCGGGGAGAAATCCGGTCTGATTCAGAAATCTTGCGGCACCTCGGTCGGAATCGTTGCGTTCGAAGCCGAGCATTTGCATCCAGATAAAAACCTTTCCGTTTTTGAGCTTCTCCATAATGCCTCACTCCTTGTGCTTTCTTTGACGTTGACGGTGATTGTCGTTCGGACTGAAAAGGGTAAAGAAAACGCCTTTCTGCGAAAATTATAAAAAGGGGGACGATAGATGACTACTTCCCATATTCCACTTTCCCTATCCTTTCTCCACCCCTTTAGATGCCGATCCTGGACGAGGCCCGAAAGGTAGACAAAAAAGAGTTAAAATAGAAAATGAGCAGTAGCGTGCAGAAGGTGCAATTTCGTATAATCTTGTAAAACGACTTGGATGGCAGCGGGGTGGGCACAGTTGAGGGCATTCAAGCATCCGAACATTTTCGTCAGAATCGTTGTTCTGTTCCTCGTACTCATTCTTCCTCTCTATCTGCTCGTGTTCGTCATCAATCATACGAGCGGCAGCATTCTGCGCAAGGAAATCGCCGGGTCCATGGCGTCGAGAATCGGCTCCTATTCGGCCCTGATCGATTCCGAGATCAACCATATCGAACGGCTGAAGACCGATTTTCTAAGCGACGAAGACCTGCAGAAGCTGAGCACGGTATCGGTCACACTGAGCGACTACGAAAGATTGACGGCGATCAACCGCCTGAAGAAGAAGCTGCTGACGTTCAAGGAATCCGCGCGGCTCATCGAGGACATTCAAGTCTACATCCCCAACGTGGAGAAAACGATTCGCGTATCCTCCTATTCCGAACCGATGAGCGAATCGGAAATGAAGATGATTCGGGATTCGAATACGCTGCGCAGTCCGAGAATCATTCCATGGGGCGGCCAACTCATCCTGGCGCTGTTCGATCCTCCCTTTTCCGGCGCAAGGAGTAATTTCTACATGAAAATCGTGCTGTCCCGGGACGCGATGCTGCAAACGCTTCAGCAGGTCACCGCCAAAGAGGACGGCAAATTTTATATGACGGATCTCGACCGAACCTGGATGCTGTCCAATTCGGAGTTCGCTGCGGATGACGTTCAGGCGAGCCTGGAGAATTTGTTGAAGGAAACGGCAGGAATATCCGACAGCGGGTTCGGCAGCTGGAAGCTGGAAGGACAACCCTTCTTCGGGGCTTATCAAAGCTCCAAGTATTTGAATACGATGCTGCTTGTCGCCGTTCCGGAGAACCGGATTTTCGGCATGTTGGACAGGTACAATGCGCTGCTCTGGCTGCTGTCGGCCGCCACGGTCGTTATTGTGATCGTGTTTTCCTACCGGATGTACAAGATCATTCACCGCCCGTTGCAGGTGATGGTGCGCGCGCTGAGAAAGGTCGAGGACGGCGATTTGAACATCGCCCTAAGCCACGGCAAGCATGACGAATTTCAGTATCTGTTCGGACAATTCAACGTAATGGTCAGCCGTCTGCGCGCATTGATTCGCGAAGCGTACGAGGAACGGATTCATTCCCAGCAGGCGCAGCTCAAACAGCTCCAGTCGCAGATCAATCCCCATTTTCTGTATAACACGATTTTCGTGCTGCATCGGATGGCGTCCTCTTACGGGCTGCCCGATGTGACGAGATTTACGGATTTTCTGGGCAAATACTTTCTGTTCCTGACGCGCACGGGCGCAGACGCCGTCACTCTCGCCGAGGAATTAAACCACGCGGTTATCTACACGGAAATCCAGAAAATCCGTTTCGCCGACAGAATCGAAGTGGAATGGCCCGAATTTCCAGTGCGTCACAAGGAGCTTCGCGTTCCGCGCATGATCATTCAACCGATTTTGGAAAACGCATACAAGTACGGGCTAGAGAGAAAGACCCGAGGCGGCTCGCTTCGAATTTCGTGGGAAGAAGACGAGGATAGCGTGCGGATCGTGATTGAAGACAACGGCGATCATCTCGATGACGAGACGTTAAGCCGACTGAACCGTTCGTTGCTTAACAGCGAGATGGGGCAGGAGATCACGGGATTGCTCAACGTGCACCGCCGATTGCAGCTGTATTTCGGCGACGAGGCCGGATTGAAGTTTGCTAGAAGCCGGCTCGGCGGGTTGAAGGTTGTTATCGGAATTTCAGATCGGGGAGGGATTAAACATGCATCGCTTGTTGATCGTCGATGACGAGCCGCTGATCGTGCACGGGCTTGTCGACTTTATTGCGCAACAGGAACGTTGGCCTCTAGAGGTGTACGGCGCCCTGTCCGCCGAAGAGGCTTTGGCGATGCTGGACAGACACCGGATGGATATCGTCATCTCGGATATCGGCATGCCGGAGATGGACGGACTTGAACTGCAGAAAAGAATCGTCCGTCGATGGCCGAAATGCAAAATCATTTTTTTGACCGGGTTCAACGATTTCGACTATGTCCAGGAGGCGATGCGCCATCAAGGCTTAGATTACGTCTTGAAGGCTGAAGGAGACGATGCCGTCGTTCAGGCGCTGGAGAAGGCGATCGAGCAGATCAAGGAGGATATCCGCAAGGAGGAGCTGATCCTTCAGGCGGACAAGCAGTTGAAGCTGGCGATTCCCTCGCTGCAAAAGGAACTGCTGAGCCATATTCTGCAAGGGGATCTGCATTCCGTTACCCGGCTCGACTCGTTGTTCGGAGAGCTCAACGTTCCGTTCGCATCGGACGCGCCTGTGATGATGGCGATGGTTCGATACGATCATTTCGGGCGGTTTCACAGCATTTACGATCGAAGCCTGCTGTCCTACAGCATTCAGAACATTGCGCAGGAGGTGCTGACGAACTCTGTCAGTCTGGTATCCATTGAGTTGGATCGTTCCCGGATGATGTGGTTTATGCAGCCGTGTCCAGATGGAGAGGGAGGCGGTTTGAGCGTGAACGCCCTGCCGTACGCCGGGGGTTGCCTGGAGCTCATTCAGCAGACGTGCAGGGAACTGCTGGACATGCCGCTGTCTTTTATCATGAAGGAGATAGCGGTTCCTTGGGCGGAAGTCGGAGATCTTTATGAGGAATACAACCGGCTGCTGTCCAGAGGGTTGGGGATGGGTTCCGAGTTTCTGTGGATCTATGACGAGACGACGGCAATGCCTCATGAGGGGCGCCATACTCCGTTTCATTCCGGACAGCTTCGCAGCCGGATCGATTTGATGACGCTTTATTTTCAGAATGGGCAGAAGGATGCTTTCGAAGGCGTGCTTTCAGACATCGTTGCCGAGGGAGGACGCTTTACCGCCGATCCGTCGATCCAGCAGGAGATCTATTATTCTCTCGTTCCGATGTTCCTTTCGCAGTTGAATCGGTTATCGGGCGAGGAGCAGAGGGGGCTCATCGACATCGGCAGGCTGACGGGGCTGGGCGCCCATGTCTCGTGGAACGAGGCGATGGAGTACCTGAGGAAGTTGTCTTCCTCGATGTTCGCGGAGAGCCGCGGCGGGATGGAACGGGAAGAGAATGTCGTCGTGCACAAGGTTCAGCGATACGTTCAGGAGCATCTGGGCGGCGATCTGTCTCTCGTGGCCATCGGGGATGTGATCGGCCACAATTCGAAGTATTTGTCGCGGCTGTACAAGAAGGCGACGGGAGAAGATTTGTCCGCCTATATTAGCGGTACGAAGCTGAAGAAGGCTCAAGAGATGCTGAAGGATACGAATATGAAAATCTATGAGGTGTCAGCCGCGATCGGCTTTCTGTCGGAGCCCTACTTCTATCGGTTTTTCCGCAAAGCGACGGGTATGACTCCTCAAGACTATCGGGATCTGCATGGAGGCGGGATACATGAACATCTATAAGCGGTTGGGCGTGAAGGAAATGATTAACGCGGCGGACTCCTACACGATTATCGGCGGGTCCTTGATGCCGGATGAAGTGATAGAAGCGATGTCGGAGGCCGCACGGGCGTTCGTGTCTATCGAAGAGCTGCATGATGCGGTGGGGAAAAGGCTGGCGGAGCTTACGCGCAACGAAGCGGCGATGGTAACGGGCGGAGCGGCGGCCGCGATGGCGATCGCTGCAGCCGCATGCATGGCAGGTGCCGATGGGGAACTGGCCGGGAAACTTCCTTGCGCCGAGGCGAGCAGGAATGAAATCCTTCTATACAGCTGCCAAAATAACGGATTCGTCCAGGCCGTCCGTCTGACCGGAGCCAAGGTCATCGAGCTGGAGGACCGCAACCCCGACTCCGACCGGCAGCTTCGCGAAGCGATTACGGGCCGGACGGCTTGTCTTCTCTATTTCGTATCCACACAGTTTGAAAGGTACGCCCCTCCGCTTGGCGACGTGATTTCCATCTGCCGGGAACGCGGCGTGCCCGTCATCGTGGATGCGGCGGCGCAATTGCCGCCGGTCTCCAACCTGTGGGCCTATACGGAGATGGGCGTCGATCTCGTCATCTTCTCCGGCGGAAAGACGCTGAGAGGACCGCAAAATACCGGACTGGTCGTCGGCAGAGCGGATTTGATCGCCGCCTGCCGCGCCCACTCCTCCCCGCGTTCGTCGGTGGGCCGTCCCATGAAGGTAAGCAAAGAGAGTCTGGTTGGATTGCTGGCGGCTGTCGAACGATACGTGGGCCTGGATCAAGAAGAGTTGTCCAGGCAGTACGAATTCGCCGTCGAGACGATCTGCGCGCATGCCCGCAGGCTCGGTCTCCGTGCCGAGAGGCTGTATCCGGGCCCTACAGGCCAGAGCTATCCCCGCGCGGCGCTTTATCCCGACCCGTCGTGCGGCTATACGGCGGAAAGCCTGCAAGCTGAGCTGAAGAGCGGGGACCCGATGATTTGGGTTGGTTTGTCCGAGGACAAGGCGGCCATTCTCGTTAACCCGCTGCATCTTCAGGATCGCGAGATCGCGCTCGTGTGCGACCGTCTAGCGCGGTTGGTTGGATAGAAGATAGCGAAGGCGGCCATCGGCACGTGGTCGCCTGATTTCGGCGGCTTCCAAGGCGCGGACGGGTATACGAGCTTGCGTTAAATGGAAAGCGCTTACAAAAGCGACCTTGAGAGAAAGAATGGAGCCTTCGGAGTATCGCCTGGCGCATGAAGAAAGTTAGTGGAGAAAAGATAGAGAAAGTGGAATATGGCAAGTTGTTGCCCATTTGCAGTCAACCTATAATAAAAATCGTACTTCATAATCGTTCAGTATTCCACTAAGGAGGAAGAGCATGAAAAAGAGTTTAGTGCTGTTAATGTGTTTTGTATTTGCGGGTTCCCTCTTGCTTACAGCGTGTTCGGATTCCAACAATTCCGCTTCACCGGGCGCTTCGTCAAGCACCGCTTCCAGTGAGCCATCTTCCGCATCTTCAGAGTCTAGCGGAGAAGCAACGCCTGATCCGAATGCGAAGTATGATCCGCCAGTTACGGTAACAACGGTTAGGGCAATCACTGCCGATATGAAGCTTCCCGAAGGTCAAACTTATGAAGACAATGTTTGGACGCGTACGTTACGCGATGAGTACGGAATTGATACAAAAGTACTGTGGAATGTCGATGGCGGACAGTATGATAACAAACTAAACATGTCCATCGCTTCCGGCGACTTGCCCGATCTGATGAAGGTTTCTTCTGCGCAATTCAAGCAACTCCTGGAATCGGACAGTTTGGCGGATTTAACGGAGGTGTACGAGAAATACGCTTCGGAGGAAATGAAAAAGCAGCACGCTATTGGCGACGGCATTGCGCTGAAAACCGGAATGATCGGCGATAAGCTGTATGCTCTACCAGATGCGGCCTCGGCTATTGGCGGTGCGCCAAGCACTTTGATTTGGATTCGTGCCGATTGGCTGAAGAAGCTCGGCCTGGAGGAGCCAAAATCGCTTGAAGATGTGTTCGCCATCGCCCGAGCGTTCACCAAGAACGATCCAGACGGAAATAATAAAGCAGATACGACAGGAATTGTATTCGAAAAAGGTTTCTTATCCAGCGGTCTCGGCAATCGCGGCTTGTTTAACTCTTTCGACGCTTTCCCGCAATCCTGGATAGCGGATAGCACCGGAAATCTTGTCTATGGCAGCATTCAACCGGAAGTAAAAACAGCATTGCAGGCTTTACAAGATCTGTACAAGGAAGGACTCCTTGATAAGGAATTCATCGTCAAGGACGCTGGAAAAGTGATTGAGACGCTGGTAGCCAACAAGGCCGGAATCGCCTTCGGACCGCATTACTTCGGACAATTTATTCATCAAACGAAGGTTCAGCACCCGGAAGTGGAGTGGAAACCATTCCCACTGATGAGATTGGACGGAAGCCAGGCGAAGGTCTCGCTGAATTCGCCGACGTTGGGACAATATGTTGTGCGCAAAGGCTATTCCAATCCTGAAGTTATCGTGAAAATGATGAACCTGGCTTTCGATATCACCGTTGGCGAGAGAGCGACGAAAGAAAATTACGATAAATACATGTACGATCCGAAAGACGGAACGATTCAGATCTGGAATTTTGCTCCCGTCTTCTCCAATGATTCCACGGATGCGTTATTCCAGCAAATCATCGATGCCACGGAAGCGAATGATCCGACTCTTGCGAAGGATGCAACGGCCCAGCTTGTAATCGCCAACGCGAAGAAAGCGCGAGAGGGCGAACATTCCTTATACGGTTGGACGCTATACTCCGATGCCTGGAAAATCTATTTTGACCTTATGAACAAGGGCTTGTATGTAAACAACGGTTTCTACGGCGTTCCGACACCGACAATGACGGATAAACAAGCGACGCTTGACCAGCTTGAGCTGGAGACGTTCTCCAAGATCATTATGAATGCTGCGCCAATCGACGACTTTGATAAATTCGTGGAAAATTGGAAAAAGCTTGGCGGAGACCAGGTTACGAAAGAAGTAAATGAATGGAAACAAACCATGTAAATCAAGATGCCTGATCATGAGTCGGTTGCTTCCATGGAGCAAGCCGACTCATGTTGGCAATGGAGGAGCCTGTATATGCCAGCTCGAAAATGGAGGAAAGAAGGGCCTCTTCATCTCATGCTGCTGCCCTCGCTTGTGCTGTTGTTGATGTTCAGCTACTTGCCGATGGCTGGAATTGTCATTGCGTTTCAGAAGTTTAATCCGGGTCTAGGCGTATGGCGTTCGAAATGGATCGGATGGGATAACTTCACCTATTTATTCCTGCTGCCTAACTTCAATCAAGTTCTCATCAATACCGTCGTTATTGCAGGGATGAAGATCATTGTCGGGATCCTGCTGCCTTTAATCGTTTCCATCATGCTTAATGAAGTACGCCACAAGCTGTTGAAATCAGGGATTCAGACCATTATTTATTTGCCCCACTTTTTATCATGGGTCATACTGGCGGGAATATTGATCGATCTCTTGTCCATGAAGGGCTTGGTTAACGTCTTTTTGACCCGCGTATTCGACATTTCGCCGATCTTTTTTCTGGGTGACAATAGCTGGTTTCGAATTGTACTTGTGCTCTCCGATGCCTGGAAGGAATTCGGATTCAGCACAATTGTCTATCTTGCTGCCATTACGAGCATCAATCCGGCCCTTTACGAATCTGCCACAGTAGACGGCGCTGGCCGTTGGAAAAAGACATTAAACGTGACGATTCCCGGGATCATCCCGATTATCGTGCTGCTGACGACTTTAAGTCTTGGCAATGTGCTCAACGCTGGCTTTGATCAAGTATTTAACCTGTACAATACGGCCGTCTACGAGACAGGCGATATTATCGATACGTTGATTTATCGTACGGGCTTGGTGGAATTCAAGTATGGCCTGGCGACTGCTGTAGGCGTTTTCAAATCGGTCATCTCATTCATCATGATCTCCATCTCTTATTGGCTTGCTTATCGGCTAGCAAACTATCGGATTTTCTAGAAGGAGCGCTATCGCAATGAAGTATGCACAGCGACCTATGGAACGAGCCGGCATTTGGCTGATCTATCTCGTTCTTATTGTCCTCTCGATCTTATGCATTTTGCCCATGATTCACGTATTGGCGGTTTCCTTGTCCGGCGCAGCCCCCGCCACCGCCGGTCAGGTTACCTTCTGGCCGATAGATTGGACGTGGGAGTCTTATCGCTATGTATTCGGCAAAGCCCAATTTATTAAAGCGATGGGTGTCTCTGTGGAGCGGGTAGCGCTTGGTGTAACCATTAGCATGCTATTGACCGTGCTTGCTGCGTATCCGTTGTCCAAAGAGCAGAGCGAATTCCGATTCCGAACCGCATACGCCTGGGTTTTCGTAGCGACGATCTTGTTTTCAGGCGGACTCGTTCCCTCGTATATGACCATACGAACCTTTCACATGATTGATACGATTTGGGCGCTTGTCCTTCCGGGGGCTGTTGCGGTATTCAACACGATCGTGCTGCTCAATTTTTTTCGCGGCTTGCCGCGCGAGCTGGAAGAAGCGGCGTTTATCGATGGCGCCGGGCATGGAATTGTTCTATTTCGGCTGTTCTTACCCATGTCGCTGCCCGCGATCGCAACGCTTACGTTGTTCAGTATTGTGGGGCATTGGAATTCCTGGTTCGATGGGTTGATTCTGATGAATAGCCCCTCCAACTATCCGCTTAGCAGCTATTTGCAAACGGTAATCATTGGACGTGAAATGACGCAGCTGTCTCCTCATGACGCCGTCCTTCTGTCGCGAATTTCGGAACAGACGTTAAAAGCGGCGCAAATCTTTGCAGCATCGCTGCCTGTGCTGATCGTCTATCCGTTCCTGCAACGTTTCTTTGTTAAAGGCATTGTGTTGGGCAGCGTTAAAGGATAATTTCGTAGAAGCAGCAACTCGGAGGAGATAAGATGACTACAGCAAGTTATGAAAAATGGGTGTGGATCGAATTAATCGGCTTCGACAATAGAGCAAGCGATTTCGGCGTTGCGGCTTATTTGGACACGGTCGGCACAGTTCCGGACGGCATTTCCTTGCTTTTTTTTACGCCGGACTTTGTTCACGCCCATAAAGGAATGGAGCGGGAGCACATTCTACCGATCGAGATGTGTTCTTACGCTGCGCGTCCTTACGGCAAGCTGCATGATCGGCAGCAGTGGACGAACTACCAATTGCACGGGCTGGTTAAGGAATTGCAAAAGCAGGGTGTTAACGTCTACTGCAGCTTTTTTAATTTATTTCTGTTCAGCGATGAGGGCAGGGAGAAGGCCAGCGAGTGGTGCGCGGCGCACCCCGAGTTGTATGAAATGCGGAAGACGGGAGAAGCGTTTCCTGTTATTAATCCACTGAAGCGGTTCAAGGACGGGACGTATTACGAAGATGTATTTGTCCGCGATCTGATGACCGTTATGCGAGATTACGAATTCGACGGCTATCACGGCGCCGACGGTTACACGAGCCCGCGTCTCAGTCTGGCTGAAGCCGATTACTCGGATGATATGGTTGAGCAGTTCTTGCGGGTAAGCGGCGTGGAGCTAGCGTCGGGCTTGCAGGCAGTATGCGACGGTGATTCACTTGCATTGGAGAAACGCGCAGATTGGATTTGGACACATCAGCGAATGGACTGGATTCGTTTCTATGCCGTCCGTTGGGGCGAGCTCTGGCAGAAAATAATGCCGGCGATACGCAACGCAGGTAAAAAAGCCGTACTGAATTCGATCTGGACGCGGGACCCGTTTGAAGCCTTATATCGTTACGGCGTCGATTACCGGCTGCTGGCCGAGTCCGGCGTTAACGGCTTTGTCATTGAATCCGTTGGCGCCTCGCTTTCGGCGGGAGCGGGCGAATGCGAATATAAGGAGCCAGGCTCCGAATTCATGGCGATGATTATGGCGATTAAAGCTTATACCCCCGACATGAAGCTCATCTGTTTAAACGCGATCCAGGACACGAACGAGCAGTGGGACGGTATCAGCCACGTGCCGACTATTGTTGAAAGAGATATTTACGCCTTCTCCAATGTCTATTTGCAGGACCGGGAAGGGCTGCGACGCTGCGCGTCGGGATTTGTGGCCTGTTTGGGCGACGGGATCGAGAAGATGAGCTGGGACAAAATTGTGCGTCAATGGAATCTGGGCTTCGACGGTGCGCCGGAGCGGATTATCGGCGCGAGTTATGTCTGGTCCGACGAAGCGCTGCAACGTTCGTTGGAAGCGTATCCTGCAAGCCGGGGCTGGTCGGCGCATAAATGGCTTACCGAGCTTATTGAAGCAGGCGCGCCGCTTCACTCCGTAGTGAACGTGAAAAATTTGCCGCAGACGAGCGGTGCGATATGCACAGTAGATGTGCAGCTATTGAACGATGAGGAATTGGATCGGGTTCTGTCTTACCGGAGCGGGCCGTCGGTCCTTGTCGGCACGATGACGAAGCGGATTTCTCAAGCTTTTGATAGCAGGGGCTTGCAGGTAAGCTGCGAGCTGAATCAGTTGTTTGGCGTCGCTTGCGATGAGAACGGTGCAATAATCGCAGCGTTTGTCGGGGACGAGGCGGATCGTCGCGCGTTCGGCGAGCAGAGCGATCTATCCGCTTTGAACGACATCAAGAGCTGGCTGGAGCCGTTATTTTACCGCGAGGTATCCGCTGAATTTTTGAATCGCTGCGTTCAGGTGCTGACGGATTGCACAGGTGCGCCAAGGACAGTTAGCAACTCGCCATACATTCGCACAGCCGTATTGGAAATCCAACCCGGTCGGTGGCGGCTGCTGATTCGAAACCTGCACATCAATTATAAGTCGGCGCATCTGGATCTCGGCCGCTCCATTGCGAACCTTAAAGTGCTGACCGACTTTCCGGGCATTCCGATTTTCCCCAAAGGTTCGGAGTTCAGCCTGTACGTTCCCGGTCGCGGGATCGTCATTGTCGAAGTGCAAATGAACAAGCTGAATCGTTAAGTTGGAGACCCCTATGTGGTCTAGCGACTTGCTCCGAAGAATGGAATAAAGAGCCGTAAAACACTGCCGATGGTCGTTGCTGCCGTCGGCTGTTTACGTTTTTAACAGCTCCTTTGCAAGTAGTCGTGGACAAAAGATAGCGAAAGTGGAAATCGGAAAGTAGTGGGTCCATATCCCGCTTAGTATAATGAAGCTGATTTTCAACCTTCTCTTGTCCGGGAGAAGGTAAAGCAGGCCCGCAATGCGCATCAGGAGGTATAGAGAATGCAACGTTTGAGTGAATTGCTTGGAGGTACCGATCAGGCATTTATTGTCTGCTTGGGAGATTCGATCACGGAGCAAAACGAGCATACGCATGGAAAGCTGAACTACGTGGGCCAGCTTCAAGAAAAACTGCTCAAAAGGTTCGGCCGGCGGCAATTGGTGTTGAATGCCGGCGTAAGCGACGATACGACGCGGGAGATTTTGGAACGGTTGGATCGGGATGCGCTAAGGTTTCAGCCGCATGTCGTAGCTTTGATGATCGGCATGAACGACTCCCTTCGGGGAGCCGGTGAAGTGCAGCAGTTTAAGTCCAATCTGTCCTCCATTGCGGAAAAAGTCGGATCCGCAGGCAGCAAGCTTATTTTGTTGACGCCCAATACGATCAATGCCAGCTTGGAGGAAAATTTCATCCGAGACAGCTACCCTCTCTATATTCAAGCCATGAGAGAGCTCTCTGGCGCGGAACAGGTGCCGTTATGCGATGTCTATCAGGCTTTCGAGGAGCGAAGAGAGAAGGAGCCGAACAGTCAATGGACGTTGATGAACGATTGCATCCATCCGAATGAATACGGTCACGACCTGATGGCGGAAACGTTGTTTCGATTTCTTGATCTGACGGCTTAAGGAAGGAAGTTGTTGCAAGTCGAACCGGACAGGGGAGGAGGGCGTCATATGTCCGTCATAACGGTAACAGGCAAGATGGAAACGGAATACCTGGGCTGGATTCTGCCGCATGAGCATGCGTTCATCGATCTGCGCCCACTGGTGCCTGAACCTCAGGCGATCGGGGCGAAGTCGTTGGCTGCGGAGAAGGTGAGTCTCGCCAATTTCGGGGTATTGACCCGCAATCCGTATGCGGTTCTGGACAACGCCGTGATCGACGAAGAGGAGATCGTTAAGGCCGAGCTCATGGCGTTCAAGCGGGCCGGAGGCGGCGCGTTCGTCGACCTGACGCTGCGGGATATCGGACGCGATCCGGTTCTGCTGGCGGGCGTGTCGCGCGAAGTCGGAATTCCGATCGTCGCAGGCTGCGGATATTATATCCACGCTTCCCACCCGCCGGATATGGATGACAAGACGGTTGAATCCATCGCCGAGGAAATTCATCGGGAAGTGACCGTCGGGATGGACGGGACGAACATTCGCGCCGGCGTCATCGGGGAGATCGGGACGAGCGCGGTCATCCACCCGAATGAGAAGAAAACGTTGATCGCGGCGGCGATGGTGCAAAGCGAGACTGGGTTGGGCCTTCATGTACACACGGATCTGTGGGCGAGGCGCGGTCTTGAGGTCATCGATATTCTGACGGCCCACGGAGCCGCTGCGGACAAAATCTGCATCAACCATGTGGACGTCGATATCGTGCCGGATTACTTGAAGGCTCTGCTCGACCGGGGAGCGTACATCGAGTTCGACAACTTCGGCAAGGAGTTCTATGCCGACAGGCGGCACAAGAGCGTCCTGAAGGGGGTGTTCGCACGGGATATCGATAGGGTGCGTACGATCAAGGAGCTCATCGACTGCGGCTATCTGCGGCAAATTCTCGTCTCCAACGACGTCTGCCTGAAGATCGGCTTGCATCGCTACGGCGGCTGGGGCTACGACCATATTCTGACGAACATCGTCCCGATGATGGAGGACGAAGGAATCTCGCCGGAGCAGATCCGGGAGCTCATGTGCGACAATCCGGCGCGCTTTCTGGACAGTGACTTAGCATAATAAGCGGCGCGAAAGACAGTCGGGAGGGATGAACATGAAAATGATCGATTGCAGCTGTGCGATCGGGTACAAGACGTTGAATTACGAAGTCGTAAACCACGAACATTTGCTAGTCCGGGAGAAGGTGAAGCAGGCCCGCGATGCGGAGGAGTTGCTGGCCGAGCTCGATTTCTGCGGCATCGCCCAAGCGGTCGTCAGCCACAACGCGATGGCGGACGTCGATCCCGATTACGGGAATCGGCTTGTGGTAGAGGAAACCGCGAAGGCGCCGGATCGGCTGCTGCCGAGCTGGACGATCTTGCCCCCTGTCACGGAACGGCAGTATGCGCCCGAAGCGCTGTTCCCGGCGATGAAGGAGAACGGCGTAAAGCTGCTGAGAGCCTACCCGCAGCGTAACCGTTACATGCTGAATCGGGTGGCGATGGGCGAGCTGCTGTCGGCCGTCTCCGACGCTCGCATTCCGCTGTTTCTCTCCCCGAGCGAAGGTTGGGAGCCCGTCTACGACGTGCTGCAGGAGTTCCCGGAGCTTACCGTCATTTTGTGCAACTACGGGTTGTGGAGCCATGCCCGACTGACGTTCCCGCTGCTGCGCAGCTACAAGAACTTTTACATCGAGACCGGGGACATGCAGGCGGCAGGGGAAATCAAGGAAATCTGCGGCAAATTCGGCTCGGAACGGCTGCTGTTCGGCTCCGAGTTTCCGAGCAACGCGATCGGCGGACCGCTGGCTTGTCTGCTCGGTTCGGGCATCAAGCAAGAAGAACTGGAGAATATCGCATTCAAAAACGCGGAAAGACTGCTGGGCGAGGTGAGCTTATGAGCAGAGTGCCGATGACCAACCCGTCGTTGCTGGCGCGCGAATTCGCGGAAACCGGCAGGCTGTCGAGCCTGTCCTACATCGACATGCATACGCATATGGGACCGTTCTACGGGACGTATTTGCCGGAGGCCGATCTGGAGACGATGATTGCGACGATGGACAGGGAGAACATCGAATGGATCATCTCCGCTCCCCACAGCGCATTGTTCGATCCGATCGGGCGCAATTCGGAAATTCGGGCGGCGATGGCGAAGTACCCCGACCGGATCAAAGGCTATTTTGTCGTCAATCCGCATTACGTCGATAATCTGGACGAGGAGCTGGCCGACTATGACGAAGTCGAGGGCTATGTCGGATTCAAGGTGCTCCCGGACTATCACAAGTACCCGCTGACCGGCGAGAAGTACCGAAAGATGTATGAATTCGCGAACGAGCGCGGACTTCTGCTGCTGTCGCATACATGGGGACACAGCTCGTACAATCCGCCGCAGATGATGGGACAATTGGCGCGCGAATATCCGAATATGACGTTCCTGCTCGGGCACTCCGCGCCGGGGGAAACGGATGTCGCCATCAAGCTGGCCAAGGAGCTGTCCAACGTCTATCTGGAGCTTTGCGATACGGGACGTCTGAACGGAATGATCGGTAAAATGGTGCGCGAGGCCGGGTCGGAGAAAGTGCTGTTCGGCACCGATTTCCCCTGGTACGACCCGAATTATATGCTGGGAAGCGTGCTGTTCTCCGGCATCGGCGACGACGACATCGTCAACATTATCCGGAACAACGCCGTGCGGCTCGTGTCCGGCATCCGGGGCAGACGGTGAAAGGCTGCCGGACGGGGACCGGATCGTGGTCGAGCGCTTACGGAACGAAGCAGGAGCAACATCGCATATGAAAAGGAGCAGAACTCATCATGAATGAAATCATTGAATCGTTTGAAACCGCCAAGGGAAACGTGTTCGGCGACTTGCTGACGAATCGGGCGGAGCATCGGCCGCTCAAGGTCGGCCTGCTGACGCTCGGATTTTTCGAATATTGGCGGATGTTCCCGGGCAGTCTGCACGCGAACGTCACGTCGGACTTGACCGCCGTATACGAACGGCTGAAGGCGGCGCTGCCGGATGATCTTGTCGTCTGGCCGGGGTTGGTCGATACGTTGGACGCGGCGGACGCGGCCGGGCGGAAGCTGAAGGAAGAAGCCGTCGACCTGATCGTCTACGTCGCCGGGACCTATTGTCCCGATTACATGGCGATCCAGGCGCTGGAGAACTTTCGCCATCTGCCGCTGCTGATGTTCAATACGCAGGGCACAGGCGAGATCAATCTGAAGACGGACTACGAGAACATCCTGCGCAACAGCGCCTTGATCGCCAACCTCCAGCTTGCCGCGACATTCCGTAAAATGGGCTGGTTTAGCGGACTTAAAGTTGTTGTCGGAGCAATCGGCGATGAGGATGCCTATGCGGAGATGGGCCGGTACGCTCGGGCCTACCGGGCATATATCCGACTTCGCAGCGTCAATATCGGCGTCATCGGCCATGTGTTCAGGGGGATGTACGATTTCGAGTACGACAAGACGACGATCAAGGGTACGCTCGGTCCGAACCTCATTTCCATTCAGCTCGATCATCTGTTGAGCCGCTTTGAGGTCGTGTCGGAGGAGGAGATTGCGGACGGCGTCGCTTTGGCCAGGGAGAGCTTCAATATTGTCGGTCTGGAAGAGGACGACATCCGCAAAGCCTCCCGCCTCTACGCAGCCCTTCGGAGCACGTTGGAGCGGTTCCGGCTGGACGCTCTTACGCTGCTTGGGCAGCACTACGTGGAGCAGAAGACGGGAACGACGCCGTATTTGGCGAACACGCTGCTTCACGAGGAAGGCCGCTATGTCGTCAACACCGAGGGCGACATACACGGCTTGATCATGATGACGCTGATGCGGCAGCTGGGCGGGGAAGTGCCGGCATTCGCGGAATGGGGCGAATACGACGAGCGGCTGAACGCGTTATTGATGGTCCATCACGGGTACGCCAATCCGGCATATGCGCGAGACCGCAGCTCGGTGAAGGTGAATCGTTCTCCCGAGCAGTGGGGACTGCAGGGCGCCGGCTTCGGCTTTGAATACACACTGAAGCCGGGTGTCGTGACGATCAGCCATCTGATCGTCGATGCCGAAGGATACAAGATGCTGATCGTTCGCGGCGAAGCGCTGGATATCGCGGACAACATTCCATGCGAGGAGATTACGGCCGTCGTGAAATTCCCGGTGCCGATCAAAGCTTTTCTCGCGGAATTGATCAAGGAAGGCTTCGCCCACCACTGCATTATCGGATACGGGGATCTGACGGAAGAACTGTCGTATGTCGCCGACTTTATGGGAATTCGCAAAGTAACGTATTTGTAGGAAGCATCAGAGAGGAGCGGGATGGAAATGGCCTCGATACCGGTCGAAGAATATCGCGCCAGAGCCGACAGGCTGCGCGCGTTGATGAGAGAGAAGGGGCTGCAAGCCTGCCTTATCTATGGGGATGAGTATCGCAAAGAAAACCTGCGCTACATGAGCAATTATTGGCCGCTGTTCGAACGAGGCGCGGTGCTGGTACCGCTCGTGGGGGAACCGATCGTAATCGCCGCTCCGGAGGGGGAGCTTATGTGCCGCGAAATGACGGCGTGGTCAGATGTGCGGCTGCTGCCCCAGTTCACCTGCGTCACGGTACCGGATGAGATCGAATATCCGCAGGCGAATTATACGAGCTTGAAAGCGATTCTCGCCGAAATCAATGAGGCGAATCCGCTTCATGCGATCGGCATCGCCGGTCTCGACGCGATGTCCGCCTCGCTGCTGGCGACGATCGAAGGCAGCGCGGAAGGCGTGGAATGGATCGATGCGGGAGAGCTGCTGTTCCGGCTCAGGATGACGAAGACGGAGCATGAAATCGCCTGTCTGAAGGAAGCGGCGCGCATCGCGGATGAGGGCTACAAGGCGATGATCCGCAATGTCCGACCGGGCATGACCGAGCTGGAGTTGTCCGCGTATGCCTATATGGAATGCACGAAGGCGGGCGCGGAGTTCGTGCCGTTCATCGTTATGGCGAGCGGCGAGCGGGTGAACACGATCATCGGCAGGCCGACCCGGAAGGTGATTCAGGACGGTGAAATGATCATGACGGCGATTGCGGTTCAATACGAGGGCTACGTAGCAACCGTCGGATTTCCGTTCGTCGCCGGACAGATGAGCGAGGAGCAGCGGGCGTTCATATCGCTTCTCGTCGAGGCGGAGGATATCGCTCTGTCCCGGCTTGGTCCCGGCAACGCCATGAGCGGACTCGTTGCCGCCGTTAAAGCCTATTTTGCCGACAAGGGCGTTACCGCTTACGATCTGTATCCCCCCTTGCACGGTTGCGGACTTGCCGAAGCGGAATCGCCGTATCCCGATGAGAACAGCGCGGCCCGGTTTGAAGTCGGCATGACGGTGAACACCGACATCAGCCTGTTCGGACATCCTCACGGGTCGAACCGGGTGGAAGAAAGCCTTGTCGTGACGGAGGACGGCTACGAATCGATGTCTGCGCTCGTCCGCCAGCTTAGCCGGACGTGGAAGGAGCGCGGCGTCGTGGCGTTGGCTCCCGAGGACGGAGGCGCGGCATGAGCGGACAGGGCGCGAAAAACTGGTACATCATCGATGGCTACTTACCTTATAAGGGCAAGGTTGAAGGAGAAATTTTCGAAGGCCACGAGGCGATCATGATTCTGAACTGCCAGGAGGAAGACGCCGAGGTGCGCATGGACATCTTCTACGAGGATCGCGAACCCGACCGGGACATTCTCATCCCCGTACAGGCGGAGAGGGTCAAATGCATCCGTATGGATCGTCCGGAGGACATCGGCGGAATCGCCCTGGATCGGCAGCTCCAATACTCCCTGCGGTTCCGCAGCGACAAGAATGTCATCATTCAGTACGGGAGAATGGATATCGCTCAGCCGAATCTGGCTTACATCGGGATGATGGGGTATTCGGAATAATGAAGATTACCGGAAGACGGTTCACCCTTGGGGGAGAGCCCTGAAAAATTACAGAGAAGGTAAAGGCCGATGAGTGATCATCGGTCTTCTTTGTGGTAAATCGGCAAATATAAAATTCGCTGCCCTTAGGGTTGATCAATAGCCAAATCGAAAATAGGTAGCGTTCGTATTGCGGAATGTTTTCCGTAGGTACAAACGCTTATTGGCGTTGTACCTACGGACTGCTTTGCGTATTTTTGTAGCTTAAGGTTACTTTTTTAATCCATACAGAAAAAGTTTGGTTATTTCTTTGGAAAGCTCGTCAGGCGTTTTTAAGCCTGTCCATAATTTTGTTAATGCGAGGTGTCCGATAACGCCAACGATTGCCGAAGCGACAACGCTTAAATCGAAGTCAGGATCAAAAAAGCCGTTTTTTACTTCTGCAGTCAGGTTTTCTTCAATCTGTTTGGCCATTTGCTCTTTTATTTCAGCGGCATCCTCCGAGAGAAAAAAGCCGATTCGTGCGATTTGTTCATTTTCCTGAAATACCTGAAAAACTGAGGCGATATTGTTACCGATTCGTTCCGGCAGCTCGGTCTTCTCACTGTCGGAAGGTAGCCTGCTTTGCTCAACCCGCGGGTGCAGCTTAGATTTAAATAGATCGATTAATTCCTGGAAAATGGCTTCCTTGCTCTTGAAATAGAGATAAAAGGCGGGCTGCGTCACGTTTGCCGCCTTTACGATCGCACTGATTTTCGTATCGTGGAACCCGTGTAATGCAAATTGTTCTGCTGCGATTTTCAAAAGCAGCTCTCTGCTTTTTTCTCCGTCCGCTCCGGCTTTCCGCCCTCTTTTGTTCAGTGGGAACCACTCCAGCCCTTGTATTCTCTCTTAATCGCTTTGCTTATGAATATAATTACTACCTTAACAGCCTCATATCCTTTCGCTTGATTAAAAAATTCATGCCTTCCGGGAAAGCTCTCCGTTGTAAAGCTTCCTCGCGTTTAAGGTGCTTTCCAAATAAATTACTATGTAGTAATATTACTTATGAGTAATATATTAATCTCATTTCAGCTATAAAATATAAAAAAGGTGGACTGAATTATTCATGGCGAGGCTTATGCGATTCGGTTTGTTAAGTGCGTTGGCTTTTTGTGCCCTTTTTTGGGCCGGCCTTCATGCTCATGCGGCTGTCAGCGGCGATTTTGAATATATGGATAATCCGGACGGCACGGTAACGATTACCTATTATCATGACCCGGTTAAATATGATAATCATTTGGTAGTTCCAGAGCGGCTGGACGGTAAAACTGTAACCGCTATTGGAGATCAAGCTTTTCGTTACGCTTTTATTTTTGGAGTAACGCTTCCGGACACGATCAAGAGTATTGGAAAGGAAGCATTTGAACTGACTCGCGTTCTTAAAAATGTAAAATTGCCAAGCGGATTAGTTTCAATAGGCGACCATGCTTTTAATTACAACCAGATCGAACAGATTACTCTGCCTGACAGCCTGGAACATATAGGTTTCTCGGCATTCAGCTACAATAAACTAAAAAGTGTGTCATTCCCAAGCGGGCTTAAAAGTATGGATTGGTTTGCCTTCTGGCATAACGAAATTACTTCGGTGTCCTTTCCGGAAAATATGACTAAAATCCCTAAACATACTTTTGTTGAGAATAAAATCACTTCGATCACGATTCCGAAACATATAACCGAAATAGAGTCTCACGCATTTTCGGGGAATCCGCTAACAGAGGTAACGATTCTTTCGGCTGCAACCCAGTTGAGTCGAGATTCTATTTTAGAGGTTGGATCCCCATTCACGGTTTATGGGCACAGCGAGTCGCCGGCGCAAAAATTTGCTTTTACCAATAGTTATCTTTTTGAGCCATTTAAGATGAAGGTAACTTACGATGGAAATGGCTCTGCCGGGGGGAGCGTTCCCGTTGACGATAAATCGTATGTAAGATGGGAACAAGCAACAGTGTTAGGGAATACAGGATGGCTGGAACGGCCAGGGTATCGTTTTGACGGATGGAATACCGCTCCCGATGGCAGCGGCGAAGATTACGCCGTTCATAGTAAAGTCAGAATCGAAGAAGATGATGTTATCTTATATGCCAAATGGGGGGCAGTGGCGGAGGATGCCCAAGCTCCCGTCATTACCGATACGATTACCGCAGAGAATACCCAGAGTACGAGCGGGTTGGTCATCATGCCGAATCCGGCGGAGTTCGACTCTGTGACGTATTATAAAATTAGCGCGATTGTTGGCGGAACGCTGTACAAGTCTGACAGTACGACACCGATCTCGGATGGAGAATTTATAACGGTTGCAGAAGGCGCTGCGGGTCTGAAATTTACGCCTGATGCGGATGCGAACAGTGTGGCCGGCGATGTATTCTCGTTCCAGGCGCAAGCCGCTTACGATTCTAACGGAACGGGGTTAAGTCCGGCTTCCGAAGCTTCAATTACGGTCAGCGAGGTGAATCAAGCGCCTCTGGCGCCCGATATTCGCTTGCCGGCCAAGGCTATGAACGGGACGAAGCGCATTTCGTTTGCTGAAATTCTAAAGAACGTATCACCGGGTCCGGCGAATGAAAGCGATCAGGCGCTTACCGTCACAGAAGTAGGTAACGCGGTTGGCGGCACGGTAGAAATACAAGGAACGGAGATCCTTTTTACACTGAACAACAATTATGAAGGTATAGCAAGCTTCCGGTATACGGTCGCCGACAATGGCACAACCAACGGAATGGACGATTTCAAGACGGCGAGCGCGATCGTCAGCTTCGAGGTTGAAGAGGGGGTAGACGATACAAAACCTGATCTTACTTTGAAAGGAGACAATCCGCTGTATCTTCTGCTCGGAGAGCCCTATCATGAGCCGGGATATACGGCATATGACAATGAGGTTGATGATGTAACGGCTCGTGTAACCGTTACAGGTTCCGTTTATACGCA
>PJUD01000175.1_pt1 | contig 59525 bp, 48 predicted proteins | sample 1512341 | NCBI WGS metagenome assembly PJUD01 (sample SAMN08177675, study PRJNA422409) | Feces metagenome, whole genome shotgun sequencing project. | isolation source: Chicken feces (3) enriched on wood chips: beechwood xylan treatment | host: Gallus gallus | place: USA: Madison | collected 2015-01-15 | reverse complement strand
TAGTGAATTGGAAATAAATAACATTCCTTATTTAGGTATTCACCATTAAAGTATATCTTTGCAAAAATAATAAAAAATGCAGAGCTATCAGGAATTTCTTGACTTAAGTGTTGGTTTTCCGCAAGACGGATTCGAAATCATCGACGACGAATTGTATTTCCACGATTTGAATTTAATGGAAATGATAGAAACGTACGGTACGCCGTTACGTTTTACCTATTTGCCTATCGTCAGCAAAAAAATTCAGCAAGCGAAAATCCTCTTTCAGACCGCAATTCTGAAACACAACTATCGCGGATCTTACAAATATTGTTATTGTACCAAATCATCCCATTTCAAGCACATCGTAGAGGAAGCTTTGAAAAATGATATCCACCTGGAAACTTCATCTGCATTTGATATGCCGATGATCGATTCATTGGAAAGACAGGGCACAGTAACGAAAGACATTACAGTGATCTGTAATGGCTTCAAAACCTACCAGTACAAACAATATATTGTCGATATGATCCACGACGGATATAAAAACATTATACCGGTACTGGATAACAAAGAGGAGTTTAACCTTTATGATGATGAAATCGAATTGGATGAGCCTTGTGCTTTAGGTATCCGCGTTGCTTCCGAAGAGCAGCCTGATTCTCAATTCTATACATCTCGCCTAGGGATTCGCCAAGAAGACGTCGTTGAATTCTATAACAACAAGATCGCCGACAATCCAAACTTTAAAGTAAAGTTACTTCACTTTTTCATTAATTCAGGTATCTCGGACACCCCGTATTACTGGAACGAATTAGAGAAATACGTTACTTTATATTGTAAATTCAAGAAAGTAAACCCAGATTTAGATACCCTAGATATCGGTGGTGGCATGCCATTTAAGGATTCACTGGTACACGACTTTGATTACGAGTATATGGTCAATGAGATTGTCAATCGGATCAAACAAATCTGTGCGCACCATGAAGTCATGGAACCAGATATTATTACTGAATTTGGCAAATATACTGTTGCTGAAGCATCAGGTATTCTCTATAAAGTTTTGGGACGCAAGCAACAAAACGATCGCGAACGTTGGTTTATGATTGACGGCTCATTCATTACAAATTTACCAGATGTATGGGCATTGAATCAAAAATACATTCTATTGCCGATCAATAACTGGGATTCAGAATATGAACGCGTCAATTTAGGTGGAATCACATGCGATGGACAGGATTATTACAATCAGGAGGCGCACATGAACTCAGTATTTATGCCGAAGACCCGTAAGGTACAGTACTTGGGCTTCTTTCATACAGGAGCATATCAAGATGTATTAAGCGGATATGGTGGAATCCACCACTGCTTACTTCCTTCTCCTAAGCATGTGCTTGTACGCCGCAATAGAGATGAAACATTCAACTACGAGGTGTTTGGTGAGGAGCAAAACTCCAAACAAGTCATGAAATTATTAGGCTATCAATAAGATATGCCACAGGAGCAAGACCTCTTTTTAACTGTTGGATTAATATATCCTTGTCGAAAAAAGAATGGTTTTAAGTCCATACAAAAAGGTCCCGATCGTACGATCGGGACCTTTTTATTTCCAGGCTATCCCCCATTATTTACAATCAGGCGTAAATTAAAGCCAAAACCACAGACAAAGACAACATCGTTAAGGATATTACGCAAACAATACTGAACATAGCCGCGACAGCTGGCTTTTATTCATATTGCGTTCGTACCTGCTTCGGAACACGTTCGGAGCTCAACAATTCGGCTACAGCTGTTGACCAAGTATTGTACAGACTTTTTCTGTTCGGAGACTGTTAAATAGCTGTGCAATATCTGTACAAGATCTGTTGATCGTCCGAAGCAGGTACGAATCTGGGGCGAAGCAGAGATACTAATCCTTCAGATCATGTTATATCGCCGTACAAGAAAGGAGTACGGTGTATTTCTTCTTTAGCGCAGCTAGAAATCGCAAAGTCGACAATTGCTATTTTGAGACCCAGGCTGTAAAGAAATTAAGTACTTTTTCTTCATCATACCCCTTCCCTTTTTCCAGGCTCCCACTCTCCTGTACATGCAATGTTTTTCCATTTCTATCCAAAACAATAAAAAATGGATAACCTAGTTTATTCCCTTCAGGAGCATACTTTTGAAATACAGCCTCATTTTTATTCTCTTTCGAATAATTGAGGTGATAATACAGAAAATGACTCTTTAACAACTTGTCGACACTTGCCGTTTTATGGATATAATCATTAAACCTTAAACACCAGACACACCAATTCCCTCCAGCCTGAATGATGATATTTTTCTTTTCTCTCTTTGCCTGAACCAATAGTTGATCAATATCATTTTGCGCATTAGCATCTGGATTGTAGGGCTTTGAAAGCTCCTGAGTTGCTGTAGGCTGTTGCGAGAAGGCCTTGGACTGCACGAGTACCGATCCCAAAAATACAGCTACTCCACACAACAATAATCTTATATTTCTCATCATAAATAAATTAAATAGTGATCTAAAATTACAAAATCATTTTCCTAAACTAAAACATAAGCAGCATATAATGGTTAACATTATATAGCTATTGACCATGAAAAAAAACAGCCAGAATCACAATAGGCGGTATTTCAACAGATTATTAAAAATACGATCTGGCTGTACACATAGCCTTAGATGACCAAAACATAGTTATGCCTAGTAAGATCTCCGCTAATGAGCAATAAAGTAACAACCTATTGACAGACCATCGTGCACCAAACAGAAAGGCTTCTTTTTATGAAAATAAAAACAATAAACAACAAAACAAAACAAAAACAAACACCTTATCTTAACATAAATATTATTTAATTTCCTTTAAAATTCAATAAATATAGCATAACTTAGTATAAAGGAAGTAGGAAAGTACGCACAGAAGATTCACTACAAAAATCCAAAACGAAACAAAATGAAACACCAAGAATTCAAAAGGTCAAAACTGATAGAAAAAATAAGAGATACGAGCGCATGGGATGTGATCGTAATAGGTGGCGGTGCCAGCGGATTAGGTGTTGCATTAGATGCCTTAAGCCGAGGGTTCAAAACAATTTTGTTGGAGCAGGTTGATTTTGCAAAAGGCACTTCAAGCAAAGCAACGAAGCTTGTTCACGGTGGTGTACGCTATTTGGCCCAGGGCGATATCTCCCTGGTTAAAGAAGCGCTCCACGAAAGAGGTTTGCTTCAAAAAAACGCCCCACACCTTGTTAAAAACCAATCCTTTATCATCCCCAATTACAGCTGGTTCGATGGCCCATTCTATACCATTGGAATGAAAATATATGATCTTCTGGCGGGTAAATTAAGCTTGGGAAAATCCATTCATATCAATAAAGAAGAAACTCTTGAACGTATAAGTACTGTTAGACCTAAAGGCCTATATGGCGGGGTAGTCTATCAGGATGGACAATTTGACGACTCAAGACTTGCACTCAACGTTGCGCAAACCTGTATACAAATGGGCGGAGTTGCCCTAAATTACGTCAGAGTCAACAACCTCACCAAAGACAGCAATGGACGAATAAACGGCGTCATCGCCAATGATACCGAAACCGGCGAAGTCTTTACCATACAAGGAAAGGCTGTTATTAATGCAACGGGTATATTTGTCGATGATATTTTAAAAATGGACAGACCGGAAGCCAAACAAATGGTACGCCCAAGCCAAGGTGTTCACCTTGTTTTCGACAAATCTTTTCTTCCCGGAGACGATGCTATTATGATCCCAAAAACAGATGATGGGCGTGTCCTTTTCCTTGTACCTTGGCACAATAGAGTCATTGCAGGAACAACAGACACACCGATCGATGAGCACAGTCTTGAACCTATAGCGCTGGAACAGGAGATCGATTTTATTTTAAAAACTGCAGGACGCTACCTGACAAAACAACCAACAAGAGCCGATGCACTGGCCGTATTCGCCGGCCTCCGTCCGCTAGCAGCTCCTACAGGGAACTCCAACAAAACCAAAGAGATCTCCCGCAGTCACAAGGTAATCGTCAGCGACTCTAAATTACTCACTTTAACAGGCGGAAAGTGGACAACATTCCGTCGAATGGGACAAGATACCATCGATAAAGCAATAAAAATCGGCTGCTTGCCACAAAAAGAAAGCCGCTCCGCTACACAAAAGATTTATAGCGCCATTCCAACTTCAGACCGAAGCAATCATATGTACATTTATGGAGCCGACCAGGAAGCTATCCGTGCACTAGCGCAAGAAAATCGCGAATGGGACGAAAAACTAATCGCGCATCTTGAATTCAAAAAAGCAGAGGTTGTTTGGGCTGCGCGCAATGAGCTGGCCAGGACGGTGGAAGATGTGCTATCCCGTCGGGTACGGATGTTATTTCTTGACGCTAGGGCCGCGATTGAAGCTGCCCCGGAAGTTGCAAAAATACTCGCCCAGGAACTGGAAAAAGATGAAAATTGGCAAAAAGATCAAATAGAAAATTTTCAAAAAGTTGCAAAAAATTATATCTTAAAGTAATACAAAAAATAACCAGCAATACTCAATTATGGAACAGCAATACATCTTGGCAATGGATCAAGGTACTACCAGCTCCAGAGCTATCATTTTCGATAAAGACAGAAATATAGTCTCCATTGCCCAGAAGGAATTTACACAAATATTCCCACAACCGGGATGGGTCGAACATGACCCACATGAAATCTGGTCAACGCAGGCAGGTGTCACAGCAGAAGCAACTACAAAGGCAGGATTAAATGGCAAAAATATTGCCGCCATTGGCATTACCAATCAACGCGAAACGGTGGTCGTTTGGGACAAAGAAACCGGAAAGCCCATCTATAATGCCATCGTCTGGCAAGATAAACGCACAGCAGATTATTGCGACGAATTACGCAGCGCAGGAAAACATGAGCTAATCCAGGAAAAGACAGGCCTCATATTAGATCCTTATTTTTCCGCCACCAAAATAAAATGGATTCTGGATAACGTGGAGGGTGCACGGGCAAAAGCACAAAACGGAGAATTAATCTGTGGAACTATTGACACCTGGCTCGTCTGGAACCTTACCCGCGGCGACGCTCACATCACCGATGTAACCAACGCTTCCCGCACCTTGCTCTTTAACATCCATAGTATGGAGTGGGACAAGGAATTACTGGAACTATTTGACATCCCCGCTGCTATGCTTCCGCAAGTAAAAGAAAGCAGTGAAATATATGGAGAATCCCGGACAACCATTTTTGCCCACAAAGTCAAGATTGCAGGCATTGCCGGCGATCAACAGGCAGCACTTTTCGGGCAGCAATGTATTGAAAAAGGAATGGTCAAAAACACCTATGGAACAGGATGTTTTATGTTAATGAACATCGGTGAGAAACCAATCCGTTCAAAGAACAACCTTTTAACAACTGTTGCCTGGAAAATCAACGGAAAAACAGAATATGCCCTGGAGGGAAGTATCTTTATCGGTGGCGCACTGGTCCAATGGCTACGCGACAATCTCAACATCATCTACAAATCGGCGGACGTAGAGCAATTAGCGCTTACAGAGAAGGATAACGGCGGCGTCACATTCATCCCCACCTTTGCTGGACTGGGAGCGCCGTACTGGAATGCTCGTGCACAAGGGACGCTATTTGGCCTGACGCGTGCAACCACCAATGGGCATATAGCACGCGCCTCACTGGAAGCAATCTCCCTCCAGACACGTGATGTGCTGCAAGCAATGGAAGCGGATAGTGGCATACCGATCAAAGAGCTACGTGTAGACGGCGGCGCAACGGCCAACAACCTACTCATGCAGATTCAGGCCAATGTGCTTAACAGCAAAGTTGTACGCCCTAAAATCACAGAAACGACAGCTTTGGGGGCAGCATACCTCGCAGGACTGGCCGTTGGATTCTGGAAAAATGAGGACGAGATATCAAAGTTTTGGGCTCAGGATCGTATATTTGAACCTGATGCAGAGCAAGAAGAGCAAACAAAAAAGATCATTAAGCTCTGGACCAAGGGTGTCAAAGCATTACAGTACTGGACCGAAAACTAACCAACAAGCATGAACCACTATTTAGCAGAATTTATCGGCACAACCCTTCTCCTTCTTTTAGGCAATGGGGTTGTGGCCAACGTTATCTTGAAAGGAACAAAGGGCGAAAATGGAGGATGGATTGTAATCACCACCGCATGGGCACTCGCGGTCTACGTAGGTGTTGTGTTTGCTGGCCCCTATACCGGAGCCCACCTCAATCCTGCGGTAACCATTGCCGTCGCTCTCAATCATGGTCTTCCTTGGATGGAAGTGCCTGGCTATATTCTCGCACAAATTGCCGGCGGTTTCTGTGGCGCCATGTTAACCTACATCATGCACAAAGACCATTTCGATGCAACAGCAGACCCAACCACCAAACTTGGTGTTTTCGCTACGATACCCAACATTCGTAATACATCAACAAATCTGGCAAGTGAAATTATTGGAACCTTTGTTTTGATTTTTGTTATTTTCTTCATAACAGGTCAAGATGTGACCATCGACGGAAAAACAGCTCCTATTGGCATGGGCTCTCTTGGTGCTATACCCGTTGCATTTCTAGTATGGGCGATTGGCCTCTCGCTGGGTGGAACTACAGGATATGCCATCAATCCTGCCCGGGATTTGGGGCCGCGCTTATTTCATGCCCTTTGGCCAATCAAAGAAAAAGGAAGCTCCGACTGGTCTTATGCCTGGATTCCAATCCTAGGACCTATCTTGGGCGCTATTTTAGCCTTTGCACTTTATGCTTGTATAAAACCGGCCTAATCAAGGTCGCTGTACCTACAAAAAAAAGGGGGATTCAATAATTGAATCCCCCTTTTTTTGTTATCCACGCTTGGGTTTTCTATGACCGTATTCACGATCCCGATCAAACGTATTCATGTGACGTTCCTTTTTCACAGGATACACGTCATCAATTACAATCAGTATACCTTTTTCTTCTACCGTACCAAATTCGTCATTACGCGCAGTGCCAAATGATTTCATCGTAGGCGATAGGTTCATATATGTATTTATCAACGGTGGAATATTCTCGCCCAATGCTCTCACATGACTATTTAACACCTTATATCCTTCTTTATAATCCAGTCCATCAAAAACCCCTACAAAACGGTCGTAATCATTTTTAATTTCCAATTCTGGAAGAGGAAGCACCAATTTATCATGATCAGGAAAATAGTAATCCATAAAATAAAGCAACATATCCCGTGCATCTTTATTGTAATGTGGATACATGGTCACTTTACCAAAGAGGTATTTAATTTCAGGGTTAAGCATCACTAAAGCCCCTAAACCGTCCCAAAGATTGTCCAATGAAAAAATTCCTTTTCTATTGTCGATGGCCGGTTGGTATTTAGGTTGTACAAACGATCTTCCCAATTCTATGGTGTAAGGTAGATATTCGTTCGTGAACAATTCGGAAAACTGAAAATAATGTGCTGTCGATAAATTGGGTATACCATTTACTTCACCAGCCTCAGCACATTTGATTACCCTATAACCAGCAACCACTTCTTCATCTTCGGGATTCCATGCGATCAACTGATCGTAACAATCTTCGCATGTATCATTTTCATCGATATCAATTGAAAGTCCTGTACCTCCCCCTGCTCCACGAAAAGTCAACTCTCGCAAACGCCCAATTTCACGCATGACATTTGGCGAATTATGATAATTGATTAAATATATCTCGTTATTTCCATTGTTGGTATATCGTAAGAAGACATCTTTATTCAATTCGATCTTCAATAATTCTCTATCAACTGGAGGTATAATTTCTTGCATAAATTCTATTTTTCTTGAGCCAATCCATAAACCCTTCTTTTCACTTCCTCAGCCCAAGTTTTTTCGTTTTTTGATTGATCAAACGCTGTATAAGGGATTCTTTCTCCTACTATAATATTGACGGTATGTCCGCGTTGGGCAAACATTTCATCAGGTAAATATAACATTTCAATGTTTACCTTGAGACCCAATTTCTGTCTAAGCCTTGCAAAATTATAAAAAAACTTAGAGTTTTTACCGTCAATCAACACCGGAATGACATCTTTTTTATATTTTTTTGATTTGCTAATAAAACTTTTTTTCCATTCTAGGTCTTCTATGCGGCCATCGTTTTGTTTTCTGGAAACCAAACCTGCAGGAAATACCAGTAGTGCATCGTCCGCTCCATAGGCCTCCTCAATAGCAGAGATCGCCTGTTTCCCTTGCCCCCCTAACTTATTGACACCGACAAACAAAGGCCTCAAATTACCTATATTTAAAAGAATATCATTAACCAAAAACTTCACATCGCGTCTATACTTACCTATAGCGTGCATAAATGCAATACCATCCAATCCGCCCAAAGGGTGATTGGACGCAAAAATAACCGGATCCGATACGGGAATATTTTCTGCCCCATACAAATTGACCTTGACATCCAGATCGTTGATCAATGCATCAACAAAATCCAAGCCTTGAAGATCTGCAAAGCGCGTCATAATATCATTTATCTCGTCTTCATGAATTGTCCTTTTTAAATAATTAAGTAAAAAAGACGGAATCCATTTAGCAAGCCCCGCATTTTTTTTGTGAATAACTTCACGTATATCAATAAACTTTTTACTCTCGCTTGTGGCCATCAATCCAATTTTTCCAATTAGAAATAGTATATCTTCATTAAGGCTCTCATTCAAGCCTTACTCTATTCGCTGACAAAAATAACAACAGAATGGTAATAAAAGTACAATTTTAAACTTTAAAATTGTACTTATTTGCAAATATGCAACCTGATCCTTTTAGATCCTATCTGAAGCACAACAGTGACTCAAAGAATTAGGTAGAAATCTGATCCTGGAAAATTTCATTTCACATAGTTTTTTTATTAAGTTTGGGTATGCTAATAAGTCAATTTCTTTCAAATGCGGATTTCAGTATTCAAAATGCTGATTCAATACAACAAGCGCTAGAAAAGCTGCAAGATTTGCTTTGTAAAGAATTAGTCGTTTTAAATGGTAACGACTATATTGGCCTGGTTAATGAAACCATCTTATTGGATGCGGAGGATGAAGATGCTCCCCTTTCTTCACTAAAAATAAATACCGCTCCGACCCAATTAAAGTTCAATCAACATCCCTACGATGCACTGGTGATGATGACCGTATATAACAGCACAATTGTTCCTATTTTGGATCAGGATAATAAGTATATCGGCGTGTGTACGCAATTAGATATTTTAAAGGCAATCAGTTTGATTCAATCGCAAAATGAATCGGGTGCCATTATTGTCCTCGCCATCGGACTGCACGATTTTTCGTTATCGCAAATTGCACATCTCGTGGAAAGTGATAATTGTAGAATTCTCAATTGCGCAACCAAAATAAATTTGGAAAGTGACAATATTGAAGTTACGCTGAAAATAGACAAATCAAATATTAATGCATTGCTCAATTCATTTCTGAGACACAACTATTTAATTCTGGAAACCCACAATACCATCGCAGCCTTCGATGACACTGCCGACCGCTATCAACAGCTTATGAATTACATCAACATTTAATTAGAATTAGTTTTTTTCTCATCTTTGCCCCATTAAAATCGAAAACAATATGAGAATCGCAATATATGGAAGAGAGTTTCAGCCCTCTGTTATAACACATGTGAAACACTTATTTGAATATCTTGTGGCTAAAAATATTGAAATTTGGGTATATGATCCATTTCATAAATTTCTGATCACACAGTTTGAATGTGACTTTAACTTTTCAACGTACAATTCCTATCAAGAAATTAAAGATCATATTGACATTATGTTGAGTCTGGGCGGAGATGGAACCATGTTATCTGCTGTTTCCCTGATTAAAGATTCCGGAATTCCAATTGCGGGGATAAACTTTGGACGCCTCGGTTTTTTAGCTTCCATCAATAAAAATGATTTTGAGGACGCACTGGACGATATCCTTAACCAACGTTATAGCATACAGAAGCGTGTATTGCTTTCCGTTGAATCCGAACAGACGAATTTGTTTCAGGGCAATCATTACGCACTAAACGATATTACCGTATTTCGTTATGACAGCTCGGCCATGATTACTGTCAATGCACGCATCAATGGCGAACTGCTGAATTCATACTGGGCGGATGGACTGATTATCGCGACACCTACCGGATCCACAGCTTATTCATTGAGTTGCGGCGGACCTATTATTATGCCGGAAAGTGGCAATTTTGTCATTACCCCCATCTCTCCGCACAACCTCAATGTGAGACCCATTGTCATCTCAAATCAGTTTACCCTTGAATTGGAAATAGAGAGTAGAAGTAATCAGTACATCCTTAGCTGTGATTCCAAAAACGAGTCCATTGATACATCTGTAAAATTAACCATTAAACAGGCTCCATTTACGATTAATCTCATTAGGCTCCCCCATGAAAGCTTTTTCAGCACACTGCGGGAAAAATTACTTTGGGGCATTGATGTCAGAAACTACTAGTCCATTCCTAGCTTTCCCAAGCTTGCGTTGTATAAAAAAAGCCCAAAATCTGATGGATCAAAATATTTCAAACAATCTTTCTACATATTGTACTTCTGAATTTCCAATTAAAAATCGATATTTGGAAGAAATATAGGAAGATGAAATAAGAATATCCCTATTAACAGGCAATAATTAATCAATGAAAAGTACGTTAAACAAACAATCATCATTGATAGCAATACAGAAAACCAAAAATAGGTTTTGAAACGCCGAAATAGCATTTACGGCTAAGGTGTTAATTTTATTGAAAACAGCAAAAATGAGTTTTTTAAATCAGATAGATAATATTAAGCTGCCACAGCATATCGCCATTATCATGGATGGCAATGGCCGCTGGGCAAAACAGAAAGGGAAACTTCGTGTATTTGGGCATCAAAATGGTGTAAAAGCAGTACGAGAAGCATTAGAAGGGTGTGTAAAAGCCAATATTAAATTTCTGACACTTTATGCATTTTCTGCAGAAAACTGGAATCGACCTAAACTTGAGGTGATGGCACTGATGGAACTATTGGTTACTTCCCTTAAAAAAGAAATCAAAACTTTTCAGGAGAATGGCGTCCGCTTGAATGTTATTGGTGATATCACCAAATTACCCTCCAATGCACAAAGAAAGCTGCAGGAGACCATTGAAGCAACGAAAGAAAATACACACTGTACATTGACATTAGCTTTGAGCTACAGTTCCCGACAAGAAATTGTGGACGCCGCTCGTAATCTAGCCCAACAAGTAAAAGACGGAAAACTCAATGCAGACGAAATTAACGATGAATTATTCGCTGCAAACCTCTATACACAAAACCTACCCGATCCTGACCTTCTGATACGTACCAGCGGAGAATTGAGAATAAGCAACTTTCTGCTTTGGCAAATTGCCTATTCAGAATTATGCTTCCTAGATAAGATGTGGCCCGAGTTTACGAAAGAAGATTTATTTAAATCCATCGTCGATTACCAGCAACGCGAAAGAAGGTTTGGAAAAACAAGTGAACAGTTGTAAAGATTTTATTAAATTTGACCACTGATTTGAAAAAAAAACAAGCTGGTTAAAATTTTCTTAATTAACAAAAATTAACAAACGATTGGTGTACTTTAGCGCCAATAATTATAGATAAATGAAGCGTATACTACCCGTAATACTATTTTTTGGCCTCTCATCAATGCAGCTTGTCTACGGACAGGACAAAGGTGCGTTCAATTTAAATGACCCAGAAAAAATCAGCTATCTCAATCCTAAAAACTATGTAATTAGTGCTATTGATATAACTGGAACACAATTTTTAGATAAAAATGTATTAATTACGATCTCTAAATTGTCGGTAGGTCAATATTTGGAAGTTCCAAGTGAGGCGACTGCAAAAGTAGTGAAGGATATGATGGCTCAAGGCCTCTTTGATGATGTCGAATTATGGGCAGATAAAATTGAAGGTGAAAATATATTTTTGACCATCCGTGTAGTAGAACGTCCTCGTTTAACTCGTATTGACATCAATGGTTTAAGCAAAAGTCAAACCGAAGAAGTTCGCAAACGTTTAAATAGTAACACTGGTAAGATTGTCAACGAAAACTTGATGAACACCACACGTGCTACAATCCAACGGTTCTTAAAAGAAAAAGCTTTTTTATATCCGGAGATCACCTTAAAAACAGTGAAAGACTCGGCGCAGGCTAATAATGAAATACTTATTGCCGACGTGGATAAAAAACATAAGGTAAGAGTCAAAAAAATGACTTTTACAGGGAATGAGCATTTCTCTCAGAAAGATTTGAGAAAAATGGCCAAGCCAATCAAACAAAAAATGTGGTACCGTATATTTGGCCCAGGAAAGTTCAAGGAAGAAAAATACAAAGAGGGTAAAGAAAACCTGATCAAAAAAATGGCTGCCAAAGGTTATCGTGATGCGACGATCTTAAAAGATACCGTTATTCGTGAGGGTGAAAAAAATGTACTGGTCAACTTTGACATCTATGAAGGACCTAAATATTATGTAGGTAATATTGTATGGACAGGTAATGCCAAATATTCTGACACTTTGCTGAATAAAATTTTAGGTATCAAACATGGCGATGTTTTTTCGGAAGAGAAATTAACAGCAAAATTAATGGGACCTACAAAAAATAGTGATGACATTTCCTCGATCTATATGAACGATGGTTACCTTACTTTCTCCGTAGACCCCGAACAAACGCGTATTTATAACGATACCATTGATTTGAATTTACGCGTTTACGAAGGTGCTCAGTATACTATCAACAACGTTATTGTGAAAGGTAATGACGTTACCAACGACCGTGTTGTATTACGTTCTATTTATACAAAACCAGGTCAAAAATTCTCCAAAGAGCAAATTATGCGCAGTGTACGTGAAATTGCCCAGTTGGGAAATTTTGATGAACAAAAAACAAACCCTGTACCGACAAATTTAAATTATGCGGATGGTACAGTGGACATTGTTTATAATGTCACTGAAAAACCTTCGGATCAGGTAGAGCTTTCTGGTGGTTATGGAGCAGGTCAGATCATCGGTACATTGGGTTTAACATTCAACAACTTCTCTACCAGCAATTTCTTTGACAAAAGTTCCTGGAAACCGTTGCCACGTGGAGATGGACAGAAACTGAGTGTCCGTGGTCAAACTTCGGGTAAACGCTATCAATCCTATAGCTTCTCCTTTTCAGAACCTTGGTTGGGCGGAAAAAAACCAATTTACTTTGGTCTGAGTGCTTATACGTCGAGTTCATCGTATGGTGGATTTAATTACTATACCGGAGAGCAAATTGTAAAGGATTCCGAGTTGAATCGTATCTGGATGACCGGTATTACCGCAACTTTAGGTAAACGCCTACAATGGCCAGACAACTGGTTCCAGGCAAATACATCCTTATCATTCCAGCGTTATAAGCTACAGAACTATGGAAATTACTTCCTATTCGATAATGGTACAGCCTATAACATCAACTTGACTCAGGAGTTTAGCCGTAACTCGATCGATGCGCCGATCTACCCTACTTCGGGTTCAAACATCAAATTCTCGGTGCAATTGACGCCTCCATATTCATTGTTCAACAACATTGATTATAAAAATGGTTCGGCTCAGGAACGCTACCGTTGGACAGAATACCACAAATGGAAATTTGATTCGCAATGGTATGCCAAAATTGTTGGTAAACTTGTGTTCAAAGCACAAGCTCAATTTGGTTTCTTGGGTAAATACTCCAGCAAAACTGAAATATCAACGTTCGAGCGTTTCAAAGTCGGTGGGGATGGTATGCAAGGGTTTGATTACTTACAGGGATCTGAAATTGTCGCATTACGTGGTTATGCAAATGGTGTGATCATTCCTGAGGGAACACAAAATGTGAATGTGGCGCGAAACTCAGGTAGTCCAATCTACACCAAATATCAAATGGAACTACGTCACCCGGTAATGTTAAATGATCAGGCGACGGTATATGTATTGGCTTTCGCTGAAGCTGCAAATACCTGGAACAAGTTCACAGAATACAATCCATTTAAAGTACGTCGTTCTGCCGGTGTTGGTGCCCGTATTTTCTTACCTATCTTCGGTATGCTAGGCATAGATTATGGACATGCATTCGACCCTATCCCAGGTTTACCAAGCAGTACATGGAAACAAAACTTTACATTTAGTATCATGCAAAATATGGGCGGATTCTAATTTTTCTTGTCCCCTACTAGTTTGACATAAAAGTATAAAAAAGCTATCGCAAGAAATTGCAGATAGCTTTTTTATTTTGAGACTATCCACCCGTAAATTATCCATTTTCATTCATTTACATCCGAGCGGATTAAATGTGAAATCACCCGAAATATCTTATAAATTTTCTTATATTGAGTGCGATTATGATCACGAAAAAAGAAAGCCATAGACAACACTCGGCGAACTTGTATTGGAGCATTCTTCAACAAGTTAAATAGTGTTAAACCGGAGAAATATCTGCTAGATTGCTTCTTTTTTCTTATTTTTGAGCCGTAAATTTACGTAGAGCGCTTTTCTCGAATTAAACTTTTGGGATTATCCGAAGTCATAAGGTAAATTAGTGTTAAATAATAAAAAGTATAGTCTATAAAAACTCACAGGAAATATGAAAAAAATATTGTTAGTTATAGCTTTTGTAGTCGTTAGTGCTACAGCGACATTTGCCCAACAACTTGCATATGCTGATTCAGAATATATCCTAAAACATATTCCTGAATATACGACTGCGCAGAAACAGTTAGATGATTTGTCTAAGCAATGGCAGGAAGAGGTGGATCAGAAGTATGCGGAGATCGAGAAGCTATATCAGGCTTATCAAAAGGACCAGGTTTTATTAAATGAAGATATGCGTCGTCGTCGTGAGGATGAAATCGTGACAAGGGAAAAAGAAGTTAAAGATTATCAGAAACAAAAGTTTGGATTTGAGGGTGACCTTTTTAAAAGACGCGCTCAATTAATGAAACCAATCCAAGATCGTGTAGCAAAAGCAATCCAAGACGTTGCATCTGCACAGGGAATTGATTTCATTATGGACAAGGGTAATGAGTCAACTTTTCTCTATGCCAATCCAAAATTGAATAAAAGTAATGATGTCATTACAAAATTAGGATATAAACCTAATCCGAGTCTTGCAAACTAAGCGGGAGTTTATTATCATTGTGGACACAAATAGTAATAGTAGTAATTAATTAGAAAACTAAAAGATTGCCATAAAGATGGCTCATTAGATTAAAATGAAAAGCATGAAAAATTTATTAAAGGGTGCGGTTGCTTTAGTGGCAGTATTTTTCTCAACTCAATTCGCAAATGCGCAGCAAAAAATTGGTCATATCAATTTTGCTGAAATTATTCAGTCTACAGCTGAATTTAAAGCAGCTGAAGGACAGTTGAAAACATTGAGCGATGGTAAAACCAAAGAAATTCAAGATATGGTTACCATCTATCAAACAAAACAAAAAGATGCAAACGATAAATTGCGTAACAGAAGTGAAGCAAATAAAGAAACTGTTGATCCAGAAATCAACAAAATAGGTCAAGAATTACAAGATATCCAAGCGCGTATTCAAACAGCACAACAAGCTGCTCAAGAAGACTTAAACAAAAAAGAAGAAGAATTAATTGCACCTATACACAGAAAAGTTGGTGAAGCTGTAAATGCTGTTTCTAAAGAAAAAGGCATGGCTTATGTATTTGATATTTCAAGCACAAATATTCCTTATTTCCAAGGTGGAGAAGACTTAACTGCTGCAGTAAAAACGAAATTAGGTATTTCAGCTACAGCTACTCCTGCTGCTCCAGCAAGAAAATAAGCTAGTATACAAGGCAATAAAAAAGGGATTATCGATAGCGATAATCCCTTTTTTATTGCCTATCTATTTTCCCAATGGCAAGTGAATCGCAATCAGCGTACAGCGCCGACAGCACCAAATACGCTCCGGTTCTACAGCCAAAAGAATAAGGTAAACTCAAAAGCTTATCGAATCAGTCAAATTATAGTGTAAATAAAAATCTGCTGCTTGATTTTCTTGCATTTACCAGCTAAATTGTAGATATTGGTTCGGAAAACAAACATATCTACCCTAATGAAAACTTCATGGTCCCAAATTTGTTCATTAACTGACGAATATAAGGTACCTAAGAACGCTTCGTCGTTAAAATGATTTTATTCGCATGAAAAAGAAAGTTATTGAGGATAATCCTAAAAAAGAAAGAAAGGTAACTTCCGGTCCTATTCGCGACAAGGAACGCACCAAGGCGCGAATGATCGCTGCTGTCGGAAAGGTAATTCAGAAAAAAGGATACCATGCATTGAATGGGCCTAATATTGCTTTGGAATGTGGACTGAACAAAGCATTAATATGGAATTATTTTGGCGGTCTCGATCAACTGGTAGAAGCTTACCTGACACAAAAAGATTTTTGGCAAATCGGAGACAAAGGTGTATTGGAGCAAATGATCACAAATCCGGGTTCCATCAGTATCTCCTTGATAGAAGAATTGCTTAAATCTCAATTTAATACCTTTTTGAAGGATAAAACGAAGCAAAAAGTCATTCATTGGGGCCTAGGCGAAAAGACGAAAGCGCTTAAAAATATAGCCGACAGAAGAGAATTGCTCGGCGAAGAACTATTTAAACATGTCGATTCAAAATTCGAAAACTCCGAAAACGACCTTAGAGCGACGTTGGCGATCTTAGTCAGTTCAATTTATTATTTGAGCCTTCAGGCAAAGTCCACGGGCAGTACCTTTTGCGGTATTGATGTAAACACCGAAGCGGGAAAAGAACGGATTCAGAAAACGATGCGTAAAATATTAGAACAGACATTTTCTGATGTTGAGCTGTAGTCTACTCAGATACAACTAGAGAAAACGTCCAAAAAGAAACAATTTCTTCTTGGACGTTTTTCATTACAGCCTTTATTCGCCATTATTACGGCCTATATGTGCCGTTAAAAATTTCCAATAAATTATCATCTTAGGTCTTCATTTATAATTTATTTTTACTATGTTAGCATAACAAAATAATATAGTATATTTGTTTATAACCAAGATCCAAGCATATGATAGGTCAACTAATATTTGCGGTTTGTTTCGCTGTAGCATTGTTTCTTTTCAGCAAAAATGCACAACAGATATATCGGAATATCAAGCTGGGCAGGCCGGCAGATCGTTCAGACAAACCTGCGGAGCGTTGGAAAATGATGCTCCTCGTCGCCTTTGGACAAAAGAAAATGTTCAAGCGAATTTTCCCCGCAGTCCTGCATTTATTTGTATACCTCGGATTTGTCATCATCAACATTGAAATGTTGGAAATTGTCATAGACGGGCTTTTTGGCACACATCGCATCTTTTCATTTCTAGGAAGTTTTTATAATTTTTTGATTGGTGCATTTGAATGGCTTGCTCTTGGTGTACTGGTATCCTGTGTTATCTTTTTAATTCGAAGAAATATTGCTAAAGTAGCTCGATTAAATAGTGTAGAATTGAAACATTGGCCAAAGACGGATGCTAATATTATTTTAATCACAGAGATTCTTTTAATGTCAGCTTTCCTGCTGATGAACGCTTCTGATCTTAAATTACAACTCTATGGCTTTGCACATTTTAAATCGGTAGGTTCCTTTCCTGTAAGCCACTATCTTCTTCCATACCTTCCAACTTCGACGGAGGCCTTATTTTTAATCGAGCGTTCCTGTTGGTGGTTTCATATCCTAGGTGTACTTGCCTTCTTGAACTACCTCCCCTATTCTAAGCATCTTCATATTATTTTGGCTTTTCCGAACACTTATTTTTCTAATCTGAACGCGAAAGGCAAACTATCGAATATGCCGGCTGTGACCAACGAGGTAAAGGCAATGCTTGATCCGAGTTTCACTCCACCTGCAGCAGATGCGAATGCACGCTTTGGAGCCAAAGACGTCCAGGATTTAACCTGGAAGAGCCTATTGGATGCATATACCTGTACTGAATGTGGACGTTGTACATCCTCTTGCCCCGCAAATATAACGGGAAAGCTGCTGTCCCCACGAAAAATCATGATGGATACACGGGATCGACTCACTGAAGTCGGTACGAATATCAAAACAAATGGAAGCTTTCAGGATGACGGAAAATCTCTCATTGACACGTACATCAGTCGAGAAGAGTTGTGGGCCTGCACAAGCTGTAATGCATGTGTAGAACAATGCCCGGTTAATATTAATCCTTTGGATATTATTATTGAGCTACGCCGCTTTGCTGTTATGGAAGAATCACAAGCTCCTGCGAGTATTAACAATATGTTTGGAAATATTGAGAACAATGGCGCCCCATGGAAATATGCACAATTGGACCGCGCTAATTGGACTCAACAACAATAGTTTTATGATGGAAAATGAATTAAAAGTTCCCACAGTTGCAGAACTGTTGGCCAAAGGAGAAACTCCTGATATACTATTTTGGGTGGGTTGTGCAGGGAGTTTTGACGAACGTGCACAGAAAATTACGCGCGATATCTGCAGAATATTACAACATGTCGGTTTAAAATATGCCATCTTAGGCACAGAAGAAAGTTGTACGGGTGATCCTGCCAAAAGAAGTGGAAACGAATTCCTATTTCAAATGCAGGCCATGATGAACATCGAAGTACTCAATGGCTACGAAATCAAAAAAATAGTAACAGCTTGTCCACACTGTTTCAATACATTGAAAAATGAGTATCCATCCTTAGGTGGCAACTATGAGGTCATTCATCATACACAATTGATCCAAAACCTGATCGATGAAGGAAAATTAAAACCAGCGGATAACAACGAATTCAAAGGAAAGAAGATAACGTATCATGATCCCTGTTATCTTGGTCGTGCAAATGAGGTCTATGAGGCACCGAGAAAAGTATTGGAAAGCTTGGATGCCCAGTTGATCGAACTGAAGCGTTGTAATAGCAATGGACTTTGCTGCGGTGCTGGGGGCGGACAAATGTTCAAAGAACCAGAGCCTGGAGCAAAAGACATTAACATCGAACGTATCGAAGAAGTCATCGATGCACAGCCTCAAGTTGTCGCTGCAGCATGTCCTTTCTGTATGACGATGTTAAAAGATGGCGTGAAGATTAAGGAAAAAGAATCAGAGATAGAAGTACTCGATATTGCCGAAATCACTGCTCGGGCAAATCAGTTGTAAAAAGCATTATTGTACGACATAAAAGAGGCCCGATCATACGATCGGGCCTTTTTGTGTAAAGAGAAGAATATCTCCTGTCCACGTGTAAATTAGGGAATCCCAAAGCCGGTTAAAATATAGGGGATTCCCCCGAATCGAAGATCAGCGTTGAATTTATGCTGACCAAACGACTCTAACATCTAGCCATAACAAAGGTACCACCTCTACTTCAATTGATTGTTGTTCATTTCTTCCAAAATGTTGTTCAAAAATTATTTATTGAAAAAAAAATGATATTTATTTCCACCCATTCAACTATATAACAAACCTAAAAGCATCTTTCTAGTCGGCATAGATAGCACGTTCTTTATTTCATAAGTTGTCATTCGATCGCTCATTACAATAGATTTATAATTCTGTCTGCCTTTTCCTTGCCGTAAAGTCGATAAATCACTTCTACAACACGTTGTTTGTGTATAAGCATAATTGATCCCTTTTAATGGTTTTAACGATGAGCCATCTACCGCGGTTCCTGTTGGAGGAAGATAACTTTGATCGTGGAGAGTATAGAATGAGCTATTTGGATCCACAGAATAGCTTAGCCCCAAACTTGGCGTTAAGTCCGTTCATATAGGCTTGGGTAGAAAAAATCGCGTAGCTGTTTGAATCATAGACCAGATGACGATCAAGAATATCTTTATCTTTCTTATTCGCTGCATTTACCCAAAACAACTTTCCATCATATCCACTACGGATATAGGCTAACTTGGCAGTCAAAAGCCAATTGTCTTCCAATCGATTCTGAAGGGTAAGAAAAGCATTATGATCATTTCCTACAACTTGGCGAGCGATAAGAATGCTATTAGTCAGGAATAAGAGCGGGTTTAAGATAGCATAAGAATTACTGAAGTCCTAAATTTCATTCTTCTCAATCCATTTTGGAACCAGTGGTGCTTCATATTGTTGCATCTTCTCGATCAGCTCTTCAATCCTATCAGCGACCAATAACATTGCTCGATTTTCCTGCTTAAGTAGCCCCTCTTCGACCATGTGATCAATAAATTGAATTAGATGATTATAATATCCATTGATGTTTAATAAGCCAACTGGCTTTTTATGTAAACCCAATTGAGCCCATGTAATCATTTCAAAAAGTTCTTCCAAGGTACCAAAACCGCCCGGCAGAGCAATAACCCCTTCGGCGTAATCGCTCATAATTCGTTTACGATCATGCATGGTATCTACAGTAATCAGCTTGGTTACACCCCTATGCTCTCTTTCTTTCGAATTCAAAAAATCGGGAATCACACCTATTACTTCACCTCCGTGTGCAAGAGCTCCATTCGCAACAGCCCCCATTAGGCCAACCCTTCCGCCACCATAAACCAAACGGATACCATATTCAGCCAAAACCTTTCCCACATAGGAGGCTTGCTCTTCATACACGGCCGAATTTCCTAAACTGGAAGCACAAAAAATAACAATACTTTTAACTTTATTCATATACAAGTATAGCTAAAAATAAACGGACCAACTCTTTTTTATTGCTATCCTATCAGCCAGCCAAGGTTTTATGCTCCTAAACACAAAAAAAAAACAACACGCTAATTATCAGACAAATAAAATCTAAACCTATTCATTATTTTCTCTCATAAATATAAATGTAAAAAAAACACTTAAAATAAATAACACATTTAATATCTTTGATTTACCGATCTTTTTCATTCATAACGGCTAACCAGACAAGCTCATCAGATCTTGTTAATAACAAATGATAATTTCAGTCCATATGATCTTTAAAAACAAATTTTTGCACAGTGCTCTCTTAAGCTTATTTAGTCTAGCGCTATCTGCTCAAACAACTCCTCAATTAAATTATTTCGATTTAAGCGAGGTAAGGTTATTACCTGGTATTTTTAAACATGCTGAAGATCTGGACATCAATTATTTATTGGAAATGGACCCGGACCGATTGCTGGCTCCATTTTTACGCGAAGCCAATTTACCACTTAAAAAAGACTCATATACCAATTGGGAAAATACAGGATTAGATGGTCATATCGGAGGTCATTATCTCTCAGCGCTTGCTCATATGTATGCCGCCACCGGAGACCTACGCATCAAGGAACGCCTAGACTATATGCTCAGCAACTTGAAACGTTGTCAGGATGCAAACGGAAATGGATACATTGGCGGAGTACCTGGGGGTAAAATTATTTGGACAGAGATTCAACAAGGCCGGATCAACGCCAGTAGCTTTAACTTGAATGGAAAATGGGTACCGCTATATAATATACACAAAACGTATGCTGGCCTGCGAGATGCCTACTTGTTGACAGGCAATGAATCTGCGAAAGACATGCTTATTCAGATGACTGATTGGGCGCTTAAGTTGGTTGGTCAACTTTCCGAAGCTCAAATACAGGAGATGTTACGAAGTGAACACGGTGGACTGAACGAAACATTTGCTGATGTCGCTGCAATTACCCAAAATCAGACTTATCTCGAGCTGGCTCGTAAATTCAGTCATCAATCCATACTTGAGCCCTTATTAGCACATCAAGACAATTTAACAGGATTGCACGCAAATACACAAATTCCAAAAGTTCTCGGTTTTAAACGCATCGCCGACCTTTCCCACAACGAAAAATGGGCTGAGGCTGTTCGGTACTTTTGGGATAATGTTGTCGAACATCGCTCGATTGCTATTGGTGGAAATAGTGTGAGTGAGCATTTTAACCCAACAGACGATTTTTCAAAAATGTTATACAGCATTGAGGGACCTGAAACCTGCAATACGTACAATATGTTACGGCTCACAAAAATGCTCTACCAAACCGATCCGCAAGGAAAATACCTCGATTTTTATGAACGTGCTCTTTATAACCACATCTTATCGACACAACATCCCGAACATGGTGGATTAGTTTATTTCACACAAATCCGTCCGGGGCATTATCGCGTTTATTCACAAACACAGACAAGTATGTGGTGCTGCGTTGGATCAGGGATGGAAAACCACGCCAAATATGGTGAAATGATCTATGCAAAACGCAACAATGACTTATTCGTCAATTTGTTTATTCCTTCACGCTTGGATTGGAAAGCGAAAAACACCGAAGTCATTCAAGAAACGAGCTTTCCGAAAGAAGCTAACACAAGCATTCAAATCAACCCAAAAAAACCGACTTCATTCAGCTTGTTTATTCGTAAACCCAACTGGCTGACCGCAGCTCCCCATGTATTGATCAATGGAAAGCCCTACCACAATTTCAGTTCAACAAATGAGCATATCCAAATCAAACGTACATGGCGAAAGGGTGATATCGTCAGTCTTGAATTGCCTATGGGGATACATACTGAGCAGTTGCCTGATAAAAGCAATTATTATAGTATTTTATATGGACCTCTTGTTTTGGGTGCCCGTACTGGACAGGAAGATCTTTTGGGACTTCAAGCCGATGACAGCCGAATGGGGCACATTGCATCGGGAAAACAAATCCCTTTAAGTGATCTCCCAATTCTTAAAGCTGAGCCGAACAATATTCCGGCACTTGTAAAACCAATAGCATCAAAGCCCTTACACTTTACGCTCTCAGACCTTTATTTGGGAAAAAAAGGTATTCAAATGGAACTAGAACCCTTTTTCGGTATTCATGATTCCCGTTATATGATTTATTGGCCTCAAGCAACAGAAAAGGAATTACAGGCGCTACAGGAAAAAATGAGCGCCGACGAAACGGAAAGCTTAGCGCTAGCTGCCAAAACAGTCGATAAGGTCGTCGCTGGAGAGCAACAGCCTGAATCAGATCACTTTTTTCGCGAGCAAAATAGCAATGCTGGGGCATTCGGCGATACACACTGGCGCGATACAAAAGACTGGTTTAGTTATGTGATGAAAATAACGCCCGAGACCCAACTGATAGCAATCAAATTGCTGGCAGACAACTCATCAAGGGTAACAGAGGTTATGGTCGATGGTAAAACCATCAGCACACTGGAAGACAAGGATGAGAAGTCAACCATTAAAACAATACGTATACAGCTTCCCAGTGATGGTACAGGTAAAACCAAAATAGAACTAAAAATTAAGGCCGGGGCAGGATCTACAAGCCACAAGATCCTAGAAATCCGAACTCTTCGTCCTGACTAATGGAAGCTTTGAGAAAGTTTCCACTAGTCACAAGTGATTCACTTAGTCTTGATAACTGAATTAATCAAGAACAATTCAGTTAGTCAGAAGAGCGCAGTTGTTTTATTTTCCGATTAAAACAACTGCGCCATCCGGTTGTAATGTCAATTTGATGGTCTTTGTTTTGGAAAGTCGAATTTGTTTCTGTTTTGATTCCCGGGCGATATTATCGTCGATTAGTTGGACCGCATCCGTACTCAACATGGGCAAATTCACCGATACAATCTTTTCTTTGCCCTCGGCATTTATACCCGCTACATACCATGTATCGCCCTTTCTCCGGGCAAGTATGACATATTTACCAGGATAACCATCAATAAAAATTGTTTCGTCCCAAGTTGTAGGTACCTGTTTCATAAAATCAATCACATGGGTTGGCATTTCCTGTAAATTATTGGGTGTCAATCCAAAATTTTGCACTGGAGTCTGAAATAAAATCGCTGTTGCCAATTGAAATGTTTCTGTCGTTTTGCGAATAGTACCACCGTTATTCTCACGGTTATGACGTTTGTTCAGCAAAACTGGACCAAAATCCATTGCCGCCACGGCATTGCGAATAAATGGATGTAAAGTCGCATTAAAGGCCTCCGTATCATTTGCATGTTGTGTGAAAATCAAGTTTTCGGAGGCCAATACAGCTTCGCTACCCACGAAATTCGGATACATACGCTCCCAACCCCGCGGTAAAGTACATCCATGAAATATAACTGTTAATCCATAATCATTTGCGTCCGAAAGAATATCTTCGTAAAGCTTAAGTGTTTCCTGTTTATCACCTCCAAAAAAATCAACTTTGATTCCTTTAATGCCTACACCCTGCATCCATTGCATCTCGGCTTTACGTGCGATCGAAGTATTCATTTTATTTTTTGGTGTTTGTGGTGCGTCATTCCAGAATCCGTTCGAATTGTACCACAAGCAAATACCTACGCCCCGCTCCTTTCCATAAGCCACCAATTGTTCAATTTTTTCATGGCCGATCTTAGTATCCCACCAATTGTCGATCAATACAATTTCATAACCCATTGAAGCTGACAGATCAATAAACTTCTTTTGGTCTTCAAAATTAATACTGCCATCTTGCCATTCTAACCAGCTCCATGTCGATCGTCCGAATTCATATTTCTTCGACGCCGGATATTGCGGCTCAACAACATCAAAAGGAATGGTCGTCTCCACAATGGGTTTTAGACTGCTTCCGATAGTCAGTGTGCGCCAAGGTGTATAACCGGGTAATGACATTGTGGGCGCGGCACGTCCAATGCCATTGTTCTCCCCTTCTTCCGGGAAAGCAATACTATAAAGACCATCCTTGGTACCTTCGCTTAACTTGGATGCACAATAAGCACTTGATACACCAGTTTCCGAAACAAGTACCCATCCACGATCCCCAACACGAAAGAGCGCAGGAAAAGTATATCCAACACCATACTTCGAAGGTACCCCTAAGACCTGATCTGCCTGATATTCCTCTTCATAACTTGGCTTTGTTTTCATCCAGCCTATCATCGGGGAAGCTTGGGCCGTTAAAAATGTTGTTGTAATGAGTGGAAATTTAAAACCACTCTCCTCCTTTATTAAGGCAAAGTTCGCCGGCTCGCCCGCCTGAGGCACATAATATCGGAAGGCTATATTGTTGTTGCTAACGCGGAAAGTAACCTCAACCTGTTGCTTTGAAGCATTCTCCAACAAATAACGCAATTCATTCGCTTTATACGCTACCTGACTACGCTTGATTTTTGATTCGTTATAATTAGTCAAAATTTCAGCTCTTTTTTCTACTATTGGATGCAAATTATCACTTAAATTTATCGTCTTACTTTGGAGCCCAAGCGGAGAAGCTTCCAGCATCGTTTTCCCTTCCAGTATAACCTCATAAAATAGATTGCCGTTTTTCAGATCCAAATTAACGGTCAAAGTTCCATCAGGACTAGATACCGATGTCTGCTGCGCCACAGCAATTGTACCCAATAAAGACATGATACATACCAGAACATAAGGTTTTAATAGTAAACGTCTAAAATAGCGCGTATAATTGTGATTTAACATAGATTAATTCAAATAGTAGGTTAGTTTTTCTGTTAAAGATAAGGTTTTATTTTAATAAATGTATAAAAAACACTTATTAAACAATACGCCCCTTATCCAACAATTGATACCACTATCTAAGGAATAATTGCCTTCTGATCAGGGAGGCAGCCTCCCCGCCTTTTCTTGCCTTATGGAAAGATATAGAAAACAAAAATGTGTTATAATTGTAAAGAAGTAGTGACATTTATTTTTACGAATTTAACACGTATTAAACTATGAATCTAATTATGAACATGATAGCAATTGCAAGTATAGCAACGGCTTCCTTAGCTCCATCGTCAGCTAAATCACGATTATTGCTCGAGCAAAAGAACCAAAACATTGCGCTGATATTAAAAAAACAGAGCTTAAAACGTAATTATGTGGGAACCGACTCGCTATTACAATACTTTAACCAAACAACTGCTGACCTTGAAAAGCAGGTTGCGGGGTTAAGCGAAGCGCAGCTCCAATTTAAACCAGCGCCTGACAAATGGTCTATCAGTCAATGCCTTGAACATATCATTCGTTCAGAAAGAATGATATTTGACATGGCAAAAAAAGGTCTGGATCAAGATCCACAACCTGAAAGGCGGAAAGAGATCAAGATGACCGACGACAATCTCAAGAATGCACTCACAGACAGGAGTCACAAATATCAGGCACCCAAGGAACTCCAGCCGGAGGGAATTTATAAAAATGTGAAAACGGCACTCGCTGATTTCAATGCCGCGCGTCAGCCAGTACTTGATTATATCAAAAAAGCTGATGCAGAAGATCTTAGAAATCATGTCAGCGACTCCCCTACCGGCCCTATTGATGGTTATCAAGCCCTGATGTTTATCGCTGCACATTGTGCACGTCATACCAAACAGATCGCTGAAATAAAAGCCGATCCCAATTTTCCAAAACAATAGAAAGATGAAGAAATTGACCTATCAAATTAAGATTGATGCTCCTGTGTCGCGAGTTTTTAAAACAATGCTCGATAAAGAAACGTACAAACAATGGACCAGTGCGTTCAATCCGAGTTCTGATTTCGAAGGCGTTTGGGAAAAGGGACAAAGAATTCATTTTACCGGCGTCAATGAAAATGGTGAAAAAGGCGGGATGGTAGCAGAGATTGCTGAATATATTCCAAATTCATATGTATCTATTCGCCACCTTGGCATCTTAGATAAGGGCCAGGAAATTTTATCCGGACCAACTGTTGAAGATTGGGCAGGAGCGTTAGAAAACTATTCTTTTTCAGCCATCGAGGGACAAACATTATTGAAAGTGGATGTTGATACAAACGACGAATACATCGATTACTTTAATGAAGCTTGGCCGGCGGCCTTGCAGCTTTTAAAAGACTTGAGTGAAACTAATAAGTTAAATTAGGGGCTTAATGATTAAGCCTCCTCAGACTGTTCAAAAACATATTGACTCAATAAAAAAGGGGATCTAAAAATCCCCTTTCTTATGTTTTTGCTTTATCCACTTAAGCAAACTTCATAAAGTCAACTGTCTTAAAATATGTCTTTTATATTTTAGTATTAGTTTACTTTCTTTTTGAAGTGAATATCAAAAATATTGTAATACTTTAACGTACTATAATCCTTGAGACTCATGAAGTCATAGGTAAGTGGATAATTAAAGATATTTTCCGTCTGACTCACATAAAGAAGCATATCGCGGATTGCCGTCCCAATGGCCTGGGCTCCTTTTGGATACTGAATAAAACTATTCTTTCCGCCACCACGATAGTAGATCAGCAGATTACTACAATCCAGAACTTTGGTATCTATATCATCCAGTGCTTTCTTTTCCAGTATTTTGTCTATGGCTGTATTGAGCCTTGCCCGTGTTGAATCAGTTTCTCCCATCAAAATCATATGAGTACCATACGTCACCGAAGCAAGTACATAGGGAGAATAGCCGGCTTTAGTTAAAACCGCAACCTCCGATTCGGGGTAGGCGTCAAAATATTCCGTGTGATCAATATAAATAGTTAGCCTATTGAGATTGCCTATCCGAAGGGTACTATTGGGTTTACTGATCGTCGTGGAATCGGCATGTCTTACAAGGGATAAGGCCTTCTTTACATCCTTCGAATTACCAAGAAATCCCTGTATTTCGGCATAATCTTCAAAAGTGCTGGAGGAGAAATTCATGCTGCTTGCCTGTTTCGATTTTTCAAACTTATTGGCATAAGCAAGGCCATTCGCATAGCTGGGTTCAAAAAAACCCATATCTACGGAGAAATCGTTATAAGATAAAAAATGAAATTTAACTTTTTTTGCTTTTGCTTCCAGGCTTTCTAGCCGCGGACCATCAAGGGTATCTTTGAGGCTCCAAAGTCCGCCCAGAAAAACCTTTTCATCAATATAGTCATCAGCGAACAGTTTATTCATCTGAAACTCTACTTTTCGAATTTCATACTTATCTGGCGGAACAGTTGGTTTATTTTTGGTTGTATCCGTGGGGACCACTTCCGGGGGCTCTATCGTTGGCTCGATGGGATCTTTTGTACAACTTAGCCATACCAGTGAGCTAAGAAGAAGTAAAAAATATCTAGTGTGCATATTAAAGTTCTTCGGTTTCAAATTTCGTTATCATCAAAAAGAGGGCTATTCGCACTTTTTTATCCGATAAATTAAATACAATAAGCTAAGATAATGTTTTTTTACATCAATCCAACACATTACACCTCTTATGGAAATTTTTATAATTTAAATCACCTTTTCAAACTCCACACTATACATTTCTATTAGCGTTTGGAATCAGAACACAATCAAAAGATTGAGCTTTATGACCTATAAAAAGGTAGCTTCAGCGAGATAAAAAAGACAAGAATGTAATGCAACACAAATAAAAAAGCGGAGCTTATACTCCGCTTAAATTTATTCCTTTATAATACGGAAGAACTACCGGAATTCATAAAGCTAGCTCAAATCAACCAGTTATCCGCGCCATATTAAACACCCCAAAATGCTCTACACGCTTTGAAAAACGATCCACAACCACCATTTGTATAGGTCTCGGAAGTATGCGTGCCTACCAATTGCGCGGTATCATAATCGTAAAAGCTCAACACAAAAATACAATGTGTCAATTGACCTTCGCTTTCTTTGATCTCTTCGGTGACCTTCACGAAAGTGTTTGTTTTGGGAAGACGATAAGTAGTTGTTTTAGCATTGACATTTTCTTTCGGTGCCTTTTCAGTTGTCTTTGCAGAAGCAGCAGTAGATAGCAGAGCGACCGCGATCAGGCTCATCATTAGTTTTTTCATTGTTTTTAGATTTTTTTGTTAAACCATAGCATACTTTTTCGGTATGTTTTCATCCTATGGAAGTAAAAATAAAAACAGATTTAACTAATTTTTTGGTTATTTATTATTCGTAATCTTTCACTCATTATCCGTGGCTGTTAGCTTATTATTCGCGAAAAACATTTTATGTGAAACAGCTTCTTATACAATTAGATCCCTCTGATTTCAAACCAATTTCAATGAAAAACAAGAGACATGGTATTGACTTAGCAGACATCCAAAACGACCGGGATTTGAGTTTTGTTGCTCAGAAGACTAACCAACATAAATTAGCGAGAACTATTAGTTATGACCTGATCTACTAAACTACACTGCCTTAACTAGGTAACCATACTAGAACTATACAGAACGTAGAAATTTTCAACAGATTTATAGCACTATTCTTCTACATTTTTCCTTGACCTATTTTCTTACACTAGGTTTGCGTAAAAAGTGCTATATCTGTACTTTATATGTAAGATATAGTCCGGAAAAAATAGGTTTATTTTTTCCGGACTAAAACGCTGGCAAAAGGCCATACGAACGCAGTGTACTTCATATTTTTAATGGCTTGCAGATATTGATCTACATTTTCCAAAAGCGGATTATTTTCTGCTATTTTTACCACTTTTGGTTCTTCATAAAAATAAAAGAATCGCTCCGGAACAAATTGTACTGGGGGAACTTGATAGTATTTAATTTAATCATACTAGGGTATTGGTAGTTTCGCGGCAAGACAGCGTAAGGACAACAGTTGAAATAAAGGCAGACCATCAAATAATTATTAATGAAAATGTTAAGAAGGCTTCCACGGATAATTGCATCAGCCTAAAAGATCCAGAACTGATTTCATGGTTAAAGCATAAAAATTCGACATTTATTGATCTTTCATCCTTAACCATTATTTTGTTGATTTCATTGTTCATAAACCTATATTTGATAAGATCGTTCGTACACAATCTGAAATCAAAAAGAGCTGATAGATTCATTTGCTAACATGCGCCCATGCCGCACCAACAGAGGGATCTCAACTTGAGGAGCTTATTTTTTATTTGATAGGGAGAGTCGGTTAACCAGCCTTCCAATAAATTTTAATAGGAACCTGGACTGATAATGAATTAAGATGCTCCTCCTAATGGATTAAGGTTACTAGGACTTGGTTTTAGCCCCGAAGCGTCACAAAAAATGCAACTATTAGGCGTTTTTAGTCTGTCTAGAACTAATTTAATAAATTTGACCACTAACCCTCAAAATTGGAAGATAATAGGGCAAGCTGGATTAAATATTATTAGTTTACATAAAAATGCCATTGAAGAATACTATAATAAATATTTATGTCTTTTTTATTTTATATTATTATTATCACGTTAATCCTATATTCAAAAGGGAAAATGCCAGTAAGGCAATCGAAAAAAGAGCAGTATAATACTTGGGTTATTGAACACGGTCATACTGTTTTTAAATATGCAGTTAGACTACTGATAATTTATACTATTGTTTTAATTTTCATGAAGATCAATTTATAGCCTAAAATAGATTTAAAGATTCTTTTAATATTTTTGAAGTTTTTTCTAAAATTAAAGGGCGCCAATTTGTATACTTTATCTGTTTTCTTGGTATAATTTTAACAAAATCGCTATCATATCTAAAAAGATATTTTTTCTTTGAGTTATGATGAGACATCTTAATGAAATGTCCCCAATAGGATGGATATCCTTTATATATATTTACCTGTAAATAGATATCGTTCGCCTGATTATTATCATCTAAATCCAGGTAAATTAGGGACTCCCTTTTTATTAAAATATCCAGCAAAAAAGAAATAAGAAAAACAAAAAGAAAAAACAGAAAATACATTTGAGGATTGAAATCAATGTTAATAGTTGTAACATTATTAACAAAGTCTACGATTGCCGAGCCTCCTAATAACACCAACGTGAAGAGCAAGGAAATATTTTGAATAATTTTTATCCAAATAAACCAATAGGGCTTTATTATTATCAAATTTATCATATGCCTTGGATGTGATATATATTGGAACAAGCAGAATTCTTGGGGGAATACAAAAAATTTCCTAGTTTAGTTTGTTTAATACAGATATCCCTTGCAAGACGCCGAACGTAAATTACTATCCCTATTGATGCCCGAAGGGCTTTTAGAATACTTTCAGATTTTAGAAGTCGATCAGGTTGACAATCAGCTCCACATTTATCTAGACGAGCTTAATATTGCTCCAACGGGCTATGAGAACAGCAAGTTGGAGTCAAAGGGCTTTATGCCTTCCACAGAGATTTCAGACTTTCCCATTAGAGGTCAGAAAGTTACTCTACATATCCGCCGCCGCCGCTGGACAGTGTTAGATACGGGAGATATTATCACAAGAGATTGGAACCTGGTGCGTGAGGGGACTCGAATGACGACTGAATTCGGGCTTTTTTTAAAGAAGATATTTGGATAACTATCCTGTAAGTGCCCAATTGGTAGGGTTATTCTTCCAGATGGACGGCAAGCAACTTCAGGATCAATACAAGAACCATCTCAGTGACTTCCATGACTGGAGCCAAAAGCCACATGCAGAGCGATGGACTCTTTTCCCCGGGAACATCTCTGAACGCTTGAGCATCGATGAGACCAGTTTTAGCAACGGTGAATTATATACCATTGTTAGCAGTAAATCGGCAAAAGGAGGTAAAGGGACGATCCTAGCGACTATCAAGGGCACCAAGGCCGAAGATATCATCACTGTCCTTGAGTTAATACCTTTACGTTCAAGGAATAAGGTAAAGGAGGTGACCATGGATATGGCGCCGAACATGGCCAAGGCAATCCGTAGATGTTTCAGGAATGCCAGGCGTGTGGTCGATCGTTTCCATGTCCAAAAGTTAGCTTACGATGCAGTGCAGGAACTTCGTATTAAGTATCGTTGGGAAGTATTGGATGCGGAAAGCAAGAAGATAATGGAATCGCGAAAGGGAGGAATCCCATATGAACCCGAGTTGTTGCCTAACGGAGACACGCTCAAACAGCTACTGGCTAGATCCAGACACCTCTTGTTCAAACACCCAAGCCGATGGTCCGAAAACCAGAAACACCGAGCTGAATTGTTGTTCATGCGGTTTCCCAGGCTAAAGCTCGCTTATGACCTTGGAATTGCCCTGGGTGACATATTCAATAAATGCCAGGACAAAAAGATAGCATTTACCAAACTGGGACTGTGGCATAATCAGGTTGAAAATGCGGGCATCGCTTCATTTGAGAGCGTAGCAAGATCCATTGCAGCGCATCATCAATACATTCTACACTACTTCGACAATAGAAGCACCAATGCTTCAGCAGAATCTTTCAATACAAAGCTCAAAGCGTTCAGGAGTGTCTTTCGCGGTGTAAGGGACACCACATTCTTCCTATATAGAGTAATGAAATTGTATGCTTAAAAACTTCTCCTCCCCCAAACTTTCGGTATGATCCATTTATCATATGCCTTGGATGTGATATATATTTTTGTTCATAAAAAAAGGAGACAACTATTAACTAGTGTCTCCTTAAGTGCCCAGGAGCAGATTCGAACTGCCACGCCCATGCGAGCGCCACCCCCTCAAGATGGTGCGTCTACCAATTTCGCCACCTGGGCTCATATTCACCTTTGGTATCACAAAAATAAAGATTTTTCGCTCTTTTACAAGTCGAAAATCGCTTTTTACAGCATTATTTTACTAAATTCCTATTGATCAAGGTTCTAATTACACCGTCGACAAGTCCAACCCGTGGAACAATGATTTGTTTTAGGCGGCCGTGCTTCATAATCGTCAGGAAAATCTCACTTGCTGGTATAATTACATCCGCACGATCTTCGTTCAAACCCAATAAAATAATACGCTCTTTCAAAGAAAAGGAAGATAAATGCTCATATACCGCTTTCAATTTGGCATAAGATAATGGTTTATCCAATTTTTCATTGGAAAGACGCGCAAGCTTATTAATATTTCCGCCAGTACCGATCCCAACCACTTGCTTATACATGTGGGTATTGCTTCGCACCCATTCTTTCAATTCATCCCAGGTTTCTGTCTTATCCTGATTGTCCAAAATACGGATCGTCCCTAAGTTGAAAGATCTAGAGTTTACCAAAACACCATTGGCGAATAACGACAATTCCGTACTACCACCACCAACATCAATGTAAAGATAAACTTTATCTTTCTCCATCTTATTATCCCAATGACTATTATAAATAATCTCAGCCTCTTTTGCCCCTTCGATAATATCGATGTTTATACCATTTTTCTTGACTTCCGCAACAATGTCGGCCCCATTTCGCGCATCACGCATGGCCGAAGTCGCACAGGCCATATAGTCCTCCACGTGATAAACATCCATCAACTCCCGAAAAGCCTTCATTGTTTTGATCAAACTCTCGGCTTTTCTTGGTGAAATTTCCTGATGAATAAATGCATCATCTCCCAAACGGAGTGGAACACGTAACAGTGTATTTTTCTTAAAATTATATTGATCTTTCTGTCCTATAATGTCAGCTATCAAAAGACGGACTGCATTGGAGCCTATATCTATTGCGGCGTATCTCACTTTATATACGATTTCATTAAATTACGCTAAAATAAACACAGTTATTAAAAACTATGTTATACAAATGTTAAGTTATCATTAATTTAACAAATAACAAACGATTATTACAGGGAATTCTTGCCAACACAATACCTAATATTGTCTTACAACAACTAAAATTCATGTTTGATCAAAAATATGACCTCATTTCCCGACAAAATTATCTCGCTGACAATCAACTGACTCAGGATCAGATAGCATATCCTGTCGAAACGCAGTACCTGGAACAAATCCATACAGAAAATCCATTATTGCCAGCAAAAAACTCATAAAAAAAGGAATATTCATTTTAATGAATACTCCTTTCCTTCTATTTACCTTATTTCTTAATGATGGTGTTCTTCAACTTTACCACCAGCTAATTTATAGATCTCTTCCACTTTTTTCAAAGACTCTTCCGAAAGATGAATAACGTCTTTGTTTGTATTGTGTTCTTCATGAGACAATCTTGTATTGATCTCACCTTGTTTTTCAACTACAAGTGCTAAAAATGCTTTATCGTTGAATGCAGCTGTACTGTCCGAACCAATTGAGGCAGGAACTTGAAATGCAGGCACACCACGTTGTGCATCGCCAACATGTAATTCTTTCGCTAAATTGTCCAATTCTGGCAATACTGTCGCGTAAGCTTCTTTAATCTTTGCAGCTACATTTTTCACCTCCGCTGAAGTAGACTGTTTTGCAGCTACATCGGCAAGGTTTACCAAGTAGTTTCCATTTTCGCCAACGAATTTAATCATTGCAAAGGCATCACCATCCGCCAAGGATGCATTAGAGTATTGACGCTGTCTATCTGCAGCTGTTTGACCACAAGATGCAAATAATGTACCCGCACAAGCCGCAACAATAAATAACTTATTAATCTTCATATCAATTTTGTTAACTATACAAAAGTAGATAAAATATATGTTCTCCGAAACCCTATCCGTGAAAAGAAAGAAAAATTAAGCAACATTTCTTCCAGCGTTCACCACACCAAAGATTGTACGTGCTATTAACTTCGAATAATCTTCACGTTGCGCATCAGTCAGCTGATCCGAATTCAATGCACGAATAGCAAAATGTTGTATAACCAATAATGGTAGTACAATTCCCTCCCGCGCTAAAATCGATTCACGATCCACCGGATAATTCTCCATCAATTTTGAGGTTCCGCTCAATTTTAACAAATATTCTTTTGTTATCTGATACTCGGCATACAACGTTTTCCAAAAATCACCATAAATAGGATCATCTTTCATATATGCTGTAATATCAAAGTTTGACTTTGTCATCGACATCATACAGTTGTCGATCAATGTTTGGAAAAATCCCGATGAAACATATAATTGCTGTACATCCTTCCACAGGTTATTTTTTTCAGCCCATTGCAATGCTGTTCCAACACCATAAAACCCAGGGATATTTTGTTTCAGCTGGCTCCATGAGGTTACAAAACTAATCGCCCGCAAATCTTCCAATCGCAATTCACGGCCTGAATTACGTTTAACAGGCCTACTTGAAATATTGATTGACGACAATGCCTTCAATGGCGACATTGTCTCCAAATAAGGTAAAAACAATTCATTGGTTCGTAGATCCATAAACTTATGATGACTCAACTCCGCCAGTTTATCAATGATCTCCTGTTGATGCTTGGTTAAAGTATCGCCCACACGTTGTTTCAAATCTGAAATAATGCCGGCGTGCAAAAGTTGCTCAATATTAAATCGCGCCGTATCTAGGGAACCATACTGACTACTGATTGTTTGTCCCTGAATCGTCAACTGAATATGATCGTTGGCGATCTCTTTACCCATGGATGCGTAAAAACGTTGCGTTTTACCGCCACCACGTGCCGGAGGTCCGCCGCGGCCATCAAAAAATACCAGATCAACATCGTATTCGCGTGATATCGCCGTAAGTTCGATTTTTGCACGATAGATCGACCAGTTCGCCATCAGATATCCACCGTCTTTGGTACTATCTGAATAACCCAACATAATCGTCTGTTTGTTTCCTCTTCGTTTCAAATGTGCCTTGTACTCCTTATTACTGTACAAGGTTTTCATCACGTCCGCTGCTCTCGTCAAATCGTCGACAGTCTCAAACAAGGGCACAAAATCGATCGTTAAAGCATCCTTTTTCCATCCAGACCATAAAAATAATTGACGCAGTCCCAAAATATCACTTGCTTGCTGGCAATTACTGATGATAAAGCGTTGTGCAGCTCGCTCAGAACCCGAGCGTTGAATCTCCTTTAATAATTTTATTACGCCGGATGTATCCTTCGTCAATGGATCTGCATCCTCTCCCACCGTTAGGTCAAGCTCTTTGAATTTTAATGCTTTTTGCTTATCATTTTCACCAAGCGCCAGATAATCCAATGGCATTCCAGTCTTTTCCTGGTTGTGTTGAATCAGATAATTGGTAGCCTCACGTAAAATGCGGCTGTCTTGTCTGATATCCAATGTGGTAAAGAAACAACCAAAAGTCATCACTTTACGGAGTAGATCATCAACGATCTCTACAAAAAGTCCATTGTGATATTCCTCCAGAACATTTTTGATTGCTTTGAGATTGGTGATAATATTATCGGTTTCATCCGCTGGATGTTCGACTGGATTAAAACTGTTGTCGTAGAACAATGTTTGCAGATTTTCCATATACTCCTCCACTCCTCGAAATGTGATACGTCGTCTAACAATACGGAAATCTCTATAATAACATCTAAACAAGATAGTACGTAACAATGCGGCAACTTTCTTGGTGCTCTCAACACTTACGTTAGGATTACCGTCTCGGTCACCCCCCGGCCAAAAGCCAAGCTCAATCAATTGTTTGACCTCTTCGGTATCGACATCCAATTCATCGTCAATGAAGGACTGAATTTCCGATGCCACCTTATAAAACACATTTTCCAAAAACCAAGCTAAGCTTGCAGCTTCATCAACTGGAGTAGGTTTATTTTTATTGATGAAAGGTGTTTTACCCAATTGCTGTAACAGTAGATGGATACTATGAATATCATTGGTCTTGATTGCATCAATAAGATCATTGATAATCCCTAATACCGGTCCCGGATAAAATTGAGTAGGATGTGCAGTCAATACAAGACGTACAGAAAAATCCTTCAATTTTGACACAATCTTACGACGCATATCGTCGCTACCTTCGGCATTTTTAATTAATGCCCCCAAGACGTTTTCATCGTCGCCGCGACCCACCATCTGAAATGACGAATCTTCGATCGCATCAAATAAAACAACCTGGCGCTCTATATATTGAACAAATCGAAACAACAAATCGATACGTTGTTCTTCCGAAGAAAATTCCTCATGTTGATCGAAGAAACTCTTTATGATTTCATCAGGAGTTAAATGCTGATCCACACCCTTTTCACATTGCTTTGCAAAAAATGGCAATAAAGTACCGGTATCTTTAACACGCTGAAATGGCAATGTTAAAAACAAACTTTTGAAAAGCTCAAAGCGTGTCAATACCTCGTCCTGAAAGACGGCTTCATTTTTACTTTGCTTCATATTTAAATCTTTGAAAGTGGTCAAGAGAGTTTAGGTGACTCTTGATATTCTGTAATGTCTCTGAAATTACCCTACGGAGCCAAATATAACAATATTATATTTAAACAAATAAAAAAATATAAATTAATCAAAAAAACTATTAAAATATTATAAACATACTAACAGAATTTAGTAATTTTTCATTTTTAACACATTAGTACTGCGTCGTATGGGAACAGAATTAGATCTTTACCCTTCGCTCATTCAGCCCCCATGCAAAAAGATCGTCTTTTGTGGGATAATATCCAACAAATGAACCTGCCATCATCAGCGCCGAAAAGAGCAAACATTGAAGAACAATTGTTTTTAATATGAAAAGCAATTTATCTAAGTTTGTACTATACACATTATGAAACAGACACAAGAAATAAAAAGTTTTTTCTATAGCCAATATTTTGCAGATGGACTCCGGATTACCATCGGATGTATCGTGCCTGTCCTAATCTTTGCAACCATCGGACAATTTACCAATGGAACGATTGTTTCTTTGGGAGCCCTTCTGGTGGGCCTATCGGATACACCCGGAGCGCCTAGCCATAGGAGAAAAGGAATGATTGCGGGAGCCATATTGACTACTTTAACTTTTATTCTGACTAATATCGTCAATCAAAATGTTTATCTATTAGCAATATTTATCGGCGCAGCATGCTTTATATTCGCGATGTTTGCTGTATTTAATGGTAGGGCTGCCAATGTCGGTCTCATGTGCATTCTGATGATGTTGATCCATGTGCAGATTCACTACCCCTTTACTGAAGCCATCAACTATTTAGGTTTCTATACTTTAGGGGGGCTATGGTATATTGCCATTAGTCTCTCCATCACTCAGGTACGCCCCTACCGTTTGGCCGAACAGGAGCTATCTGAAACAATTCGTTATGTTGCGGATTATATTAGACTTAAAGCTAATTTCTATGATGCTAAAATTGATAATGACAAGAACTACCTTAAATTAATCGATAAACAGGTTGAAGTCAATCAGCATCAGGAAAACCTACGGGATGTATTGTTTCAAAGTAAACGATCGATAAAAGATACCACAAAGGTAGGCCGTTACTTAACCCTTGTTTTCAATGATATTGTCGATCTCTTTGAGCAAAGTATGGCGGCTCACTACGATTATAACACCATCAGTGAGCGCTTTGGTCCCACTGGCATCTTAGAAGATTTCAAAAATGTAATCTTAAAATACACCAATGAGCTGGATAATTTAGCATATCAACTCAATACAAATACACAGCCAAAACCATTATACGATTTCGATTCAGATCTCAGCCGCCTTCATGCCAAAATTGATCAGCTGGACAAAAACCAGCAATATAGCACTTTTGCTTTAAGAAAGGTATTGATCAATTTACGTGATCTGGTTCGTCGGATCAAAAATATCTATGGCTACTCGCATCTACAACCTGATGATGTCAAACGAAAAGAAATTGACGACGCGAAACGCTTTGTTCAAAGCTCTGCAATTGATTTTAAAAAGTTTCGGGAAAATCTTACCCTAAAATCCACCATATTTCGCCATGCCTGCCGTATGGCGATTGTCATGTCGGTTACTTATTATGTCTTCGAGGTCACCAATATCACAAACAATGTATACTGGATCCTGCTGACCATTATGGTCATCTTAAAACCTGGCTTTGGACTCACAAAAGAACGAAACATCCAGCGCCTCATCGGCACAACGATAGGTGGACTTATAGGTGCTCTTATTCTTTTAACCATCCATGACCCAACCATACTATTCGTTCTTTTGGTATTCTTTTTTTTGACAGCATATAGCTTATTCCGTGTCAATTATGTTATTGCAGTACTTTTTATGACACCGTATGTATTAATTATGCTGAGCTTTGTTAGCGCAAATACGCTGGATGTCACAAAAGAGCGCATACTGGACACCTTTATCGGCGGCATGATCGCTTTCCTATCCAGTTATATAATTTTTCCTAACTGGGAAAGCATGCAAGTCAAGGAATCCATGCGAAAACTGCTCATCGCCAACTATAATTATATCTTTCAGGCATTAAAAGAAATTGCAGGTCAAGCACCTTCTATCACGGATTACAAATTGACTCGCAAAGCTGTCTATGTTGAGACAGCCAATATGGGCTCCACATTCCAGCGTATGCTTACTGAACCCAAAAAGCGTCAAAAATATAGTAAGGAAGTCAATAAATTCGTCATATTCAACCATATTCTAGCCTCTTTTTCGGTGACATTGATGAACCATCTCGACGAAATGGACAACAATTATATTAATAAGGACCACGTAAGGGCAATCCGAAAAACATTGAGCTCCCTGGAGCAATCCATTCAGCTCCTACATTCCGAGGACAGCGTAAACGTATTTGTTCCTTTAACGATCGAAATCCCCAACGATCAATTTGACAATACAGATATCAGTTCAGTCGATGGACAACTATTGACCGAACAGTTGGACTTTCTGAGTAAAATTGCACAGGACCTCCATAAAATAGTTCAAGATCTACACGCTAAAAGCACAGCAATGTCAGAAAATGAACTGCAAAAAGCTGTAAGCTGATTTATTCTTTAAAATTCTCGACATTTACACCATGAGCGATATGATAACACGGTACGACCTGATTATAGTTGGTGGCGGGCCAATTGGCTTAGCCTGTGCCTTAGAAGCTAAAGAAGCGAATTTAAGCTATCTTATTCTTGAAAAGGGCTGTTTGGTTAATTCACTATATAATTACCCGCAAAATATGACCTTCTTCTCCTCATCCGAAAGATTAGAAATTGGTGATATACCCTTTGTTACGACCAACCCTAAGCCAAAACGTATGGAGGCATTGGAATATTACAGACGAATACAGCAAAAGTTCGCACTAGATACACACCTATTCGAAGAAGTACTTGAAATCAAGAATGAAGGTACTGAATTTATGGTCTACAGCAGCAAAAGCACATATTTGACCAAAAAAGTCATCATCGCTACAGGTTTTTATGACATCCCGATGTTGCTTAATATTCCAGGGGAAGAACTTCCTAAAGTTAGACACTACTACGATGATCCGCATTACTACAGCAGCCAAAACGTAATCGTTGTGGGCGCCAGCAATTCATCCATTGATGCTGCACTCGAAACTTATCGAAAAGGAGCCCGTGTTTCTTTGGTGATCCGTGGTAGTGAAATCAGCCGCCGGGTAAAATATTGGGTAAAACCTGATATTGAAAATCGAATAGCCGCTGGTGAAATCGATGTGTACTATAATAGCCACTTAACAGAAGTTACCGCAACTACCGCCCGTATCCAAACACCCGATGGCATGGTCCAACTTCAAAACGACTTTGTGCTAGCCCTAACCGGCTATCGCCCAAATTTTGATTTCTTGAAAAAGATCGGAATTGATATTCCCGAGGAGGCGCCTTGCATTCCTAGCCATAACGAAGAAACAATGGAGACAAATATTGCCGGAATATATTTAGCAGGGGTCGTTTGCGGGGGCTTAAATACCCACCTTTGGTTTATTGAAAATTCACGGATTCATGCCAAACAGATAATCGGACACATTCGCTCAACACTTATTTAACGACTTGAAAACGTAAACCATTTAAGAAGATTTTCATCATTTTCTTCTGTAAACTGAGAATATGATCGAATTCTTCTTTTGTTGGGAACAACATTTTTTTCATATCCTTTAATATGCCCATACGCATACCAAATAGTGAATACAGAAGGATCCGCGCAGTTTCATTGATATCTTCAACCCGTATCTCGCCAGCGTCAATACCAATCTGGAGAATCTTCTCGATAATTTCTACTTCCCGTAGATAGGATTCTTTAAATACCTGCTCCAACTCATCCGGAAGCTCTTTCACCATTTTCATGGTGTATTCGAATAAATTATAATACTGGTTGATAATCTTGACACGCATATCAATGGAATACATCATAATCTCCTCAAAATCCCCGCCTCTTCCAATGACTTCTTCAATGTCCTCGATCATTTTATCAATAACATATTCGAAAACAGCAGAATATAAACTATTCTTATCCGGAAAATAATAATACAGCAATGCTTTTGAAAAATTGAGATCTTTGGCTATTTCCGACATCGTTGTCTTAGCCATTCCAAAATGTGCAAAGCGCCTTGTCGCAGCTTCTAGAATTTTGATTCTTTTTACATCTGCATTACCCATTAAACATATATTTTTTATCGTTAAATAAACGGTTTATACTATCTTTACCGATTATCATGCTAAAGATAGCTGATTTTTTTGAATTTCTGAAAACTAAAGTCAATATGAAATTAAACATTCAATCGAATATATCTTTAAAACCGTTCAACACGTTTGGAATAGACGAAAAGACAAATTTTCTAATCGAAGTGAATGACAATGAAACATTGACCGAAATTTTTAAAAACAATATTTTTAAAGAGAACTTTTTCGTTCTTGGAGCTGGTAGCAATGTCCTTTTCACCAAAGCATTCGAAGGCTATATTATTCGAATGAACAGCAAGGGTATACAATCAAGAATAGATGGGGACGATGTCTATGTCACAGCGCAAGCTGGAGAGATCTGGAATGACTTCGTTTGGCATTGTATTGAACATAATTATGCTGGCATTGAAAACATGGCCCTAATTCCCGGCACTGTTGGTGCTTCTCCTGTGCAAAACATCGGTGCATACGGTACCGAGTTAATGTATGTTTTTCACGAATGCCAAGCTTTCGATACACATTCTGGCATTTTTGCGACATTCAAGAAAGAAGATTGCAATTTTTCCTATCGGGATAGCATTTTCAAAACGGAACACAAAGGAAGGTTTATTATTACACAGGTAACCTATAAACTGAGCAGAATCCCGCATATCAATACGACTTACGGTGCAATAGAAGCCGAACTTGCCAAAGAAAATATAACGAATCCAAGCATTGCAGATATCGCAACCATTGTATCTAAAATCCGTGTAGAAAAACTTCCTGACCCAAGTACAGTTGGTAATGCCGGGAGTTTCTTTAAAAACCCGGTCGTTACTGCATCCATTTTTGAGCCGCTTCAGAAAAAATATCCTATAATACCGCATTATCCTATGCCTAATAATGAAACAAAATTGGCTGCTGGATGGTTAATAGAACAATGCGGTTGGAAAGGAAAAGAATATGGACAAGCAGGTGTATGGAAAAATCAGGCACTTGTACTAATAAATAGACAAAACGCTACAGGACAGGAAATTTATAAGCTATCGGAACAAATTATAAGGGATGTAACCAACAAATTTGGCATAAAGCTAGAGCGTGAGGTTAATTTACTGTAAAGATTTAAAAAAAGTAAAAATACTTTTTTTAAATATGAAAGCAATATAAAAACAGCTCCCACCTTGGCTAATCATCACTTTGAGCTAATTTTATTTACTTAAAGTTAGTTTACGCACACGTTTGCCCTTCTTAAAATAATCTTAAAATTATATTAACAAATCGAATTTTACCATTTTTGGCGCATTATTTGCCTCATACTTAATGAACCGCATTTTATAAACTTACTGTTTTGTAAAAAGAACAGTTATAATTCATTAAGCTATGACAAAGAATGAATTTGACACCATGGTTATTGAGCAATCGGACTCATTAAAACTCTACGCCAGAAATTTTACCAGCGACTACGAAGATGCCAACGATCTCGTTCAGGATACCATCCTGAAAGCTGTAACCTATTTTAAAAATTTCAAAGAAGGAACCAATTTGAAAGGATGGCTTTACACCATCATGAAAAACACGTTTATTAATAACTATAGACGTATTGTGAAAACCAACTCTTTCATTACGAAAGACGAGGATATTTCTAATTCTAACCTCCTATTATCCGCTTCTTCCAATCAGGGCGAAAGCAAATTTGTCATGGAAGACATCCATGAAGCTTTATCCAGTCTTTCGGAAGAATATTACATCCCGTTTTCGCTATACTACGAGGGGTTTAAATACCACGAGATATCCGAACACTTAAACATTCCCATTGGAACGGTAAAAACGAGAATTCATGTCGCTCGAAAATTAATGAAAAGATCACTATCGGCATATAAAGTAGCCTAGTTTTCCTATCTTCGCCTTTTTACAATTACGAATGGCAGAAGAATTACCAGAATACAGCAAAAGCCAACTGGCTTTACGTAACGGTCAGGACAAACCACAGATTTGGGTCGCCTATAGCGGATTTATTTATGATGTCAGCGAAAGTAGACTGTGGAAAAACGGAATGCATTACGAGCATTGGGCCGGACAAAATCTAACTGAGGAGCTCCAAGAAGCCCCTCATTCAGCATCTGTATTTTCAAAATTTCAGATCGTCGGAAAACTGAAAGATCAATGATTATAAATTAAACTGAGATAGGGCAACAAAAGCGTTCAAACGCTTTTGTATGTCCTCTTGGGTCAGATCAACCAAACGATCTGTTCCAAATTTCTCTACACAGAACGAAGCTAGCGCAGAGCCAAAAATCAATGCATTCTTCATGTTTGTAAAGTTTATACTTTTTACTTTGGCAAGATAGCCGATAAAACCTCCCGCAAAAGAATCACCCGCACCGGTTGGATCAAACACATCCGCTAACGGTAGTGCCGGAGCAGAAAAAATCTGGTTCTCTCCGAAAAGAAGCGCGCCATGCTCTCCTTTTTTGATAATTAAATATTTAGGTCCCATTGCTAAAATGACTTTTGCAGCTTTAACCAGAGAATACTCCCCTGACAGTTGCCTTGCCTCAGAATCATTTATAGCCAATACATCAATTTTTAGAAGCACCTTCCTTAAATCGTCCATGGCAACATTCATCCAGTAGTTCATGGTATCCAGAACAACCAGCTTAGGTTTGTGCACCAAGCGCTCCAACGTTGTTAATTGTATTTGAGGTGTAAGATTACCCAAAAGAAGATATTCACAATCCTGGTAGCTCTCCGGGATAATTGGATCGAAATCAGCTAATACATTTAAGTCTGTCGCCAATGTATCACGACTATTCATGTCATTATGATACCTTCCCGACCAAGAAAAAGTTTGTCCCCCGGTGATCACCTGAACACCCGTCACATCTATGCCGCGTTTCTTGATAAGATCAAGATTGTCGTCTCCAAAATCCTCCCCAACAACGCTGACCAACTTGATTTGATCACATAGATATGATGCCGCCAAACTAGCAAATGTACCGGCACCACCTAGAATTTTGTCAGTTTTACCGAACGGCGTTTCTATTGTATCGAAGGCCACCGTACCAATAATTACTAAACTCATAGTTTTTTAATAAGCATGGTAAACAAAAAAACCGGCGTAAAGCCGGTTTCAATATTGCTCCTGAAGCTGGGCTCGAACCAGCGACCCTCTGATTAACAGTCAGATGCTCTAACCTGCTGAGCTATTCAGGAATTTATTTTTCGAGAAATTCCTTTCTCATAGAGTGTACAAAAGTAGTACATTTTAATATTATTTGCAAATAAAATATTTGCATTGTTGCTCCTGAAGCTGGGCTCGAACCAGCGACCCTCTGATTAACAGTCAGATGCTCTAACCGGCTGAGCTATTCAGGAATGAAAAATTGAATATTTTAAAAACCCCGGTTATGTAAGTTATTAAATTGCTCCTGAAGCTGGGCTCGAACCAGCGACCCTCTGATTAACAGTCAGATGCTCTAACCTGCTGAGCTATTCAGGAGTGTTTTTCAATTTTTCCGGAGACCCTATCGCGTTTCCGTGATGCAAGTATCGGAAGATTATTAGAATACTACAAATTTTTTGAGCACATTTTTTACAACTTCCTAAATTCCAATTAGAATAATTTAATTTTATTTTTCTTCCACCTCCACAAAAACCGTTTTTGAGCGCCTAAACCAACATAATCCTTTCTTTTATATACAATACATATCATCTAACCAATCGACAATAGCCTAAAATCGATAGCTAAAGCAATACACCTTTCAAAATCAGCGTCGCGACACTAAAATAGATCAGCAAGCCTGTCACATCAACCAATGTCGACACAAAGGGCGCCGAAGAACTTGCAGGATCAGCCCCAAGCCGTTTCATCACAAAAGGCAACATAGAACCCATCAAAGATCCCCAGAGCACAACACCAACTAGGGATAAGGAAATCACCAATGCAACCAATACCCAATATTCCCCATAGCTATGCGCGAAAGATTGCCAGGCCATAATCCGTATAAATCCCAGCGTTCCCAAAATAAGCCCCAATAACAAACCCGATATGATCTCCCTTCGCATCACCCGCCACCAGTCGCCTAGCGTAACTTCCCCCAAGGCCATCGCCTGAATAATCAATGTTGAAGCTTGCGAACCACTGTTACCGCCACTTGAAATAATAACAGGCATCAGCGCAAACAACATTATTGCACTCGCCATTTGCTCCTCAAAGTGTTCAATAACCGTCGCTGTCAAAAGTTGCCCGAGAAATAACACAATAAGCCAACCGGCTCTTTTTTTTACCAAGTTCTTAATCGACACATCCAGATAAGGCTCATCCAAAGCCTCCGTTCCCCCGATACGTTGCATATCTTCCGTGTACTCCTCGTTTGCTACCCAAAGAATATCATCGACAGTTACTATCCCCAACATTACCCCTTGCTCATCAACAACAGGCAGGGCCACCCGATTATTCATCCGAAAAATATTGATCGCTTCCTCTTGTGGGTCGTAAGCATTTAGCGATATCAGACGATGATCGATCAGTTCACCAACCACAGTATCTGGCTCAGCCATCAGCACATCTTTAATCCGAATATCGTCAACCAGCTTCCCGTTGCCATCAATCACATACAATACATCGATCGTCTCCGAATCCCTTCCGTAACGTCGGATATGTCCCAATATCCGTTCAATGCTCCAATGCTCTTTTACAGTAATATAATCAGGAGTCATCAGACGCCCAACACTGTCTTCTGGATAGCCCAACAACGCCAAGGCTTCAACACGATCTTTGGGCGGTAACAATAAAATTAAATGCTTTATATCGTCCTTCATTTCTGAAAAAAATGAGGTCCGATCGTCAGGTGGCAACTCGTTAATTAGAGCACTAATTTTCGCTTTAGAAAGCTTCTTAAAAATCCTGTTTTGAGTAGGAAAATCAAGGATACGAAAAACGTTGACTGCGCGATTCAAATTTAACGATTCTATAAATAGTGAACCATGTTCGGGCAACTCATCTATCAGCTCCTCAACTTCGGAAATATTTAATTCATTCAAAAATTCTTCCAGCCCATCAAGATCTCCACTTGCTATCAATTGCTCTATTTGATTCACCTGCATTTCCAGTTCTTCCATATCTCCTATCGATTTAAAAAGCCTACATCTACATAAAATTTATACGTTACAAAAATCGCTTTTTTAAAGTAAATTCTGCATAAAAAAATAAATAATAAAAACCTATTATCTATCACATCAATTGGAATAAACAAAGCACTTATCTTCCAATATCCAAAATTAAAACAAGACATTTTGTCATCAATAAAAAATAAAGAAAAAAAATGCCCCCGCATCATTACCTACAGTTCCAAACTCCGAAAAGAACGAGACTACTCATCACCTCCTTATCAATGCACTTTCTTAAAACAGATCAAACCTCTAATTGCTATTCCGTGAACATATCATCAAAATCAACCCTCCATAACGGCAAGATTTTTCTATAAAAAAAGCAAACATATTTTCCTGACATTATCCCTAGAATCGCCAATTATTTAAGTATATTCGTCGTATGCTTTAACCTATTCAATCAAGGGCTCCAAATCAGACTTACCTGACATTTCAGATATCTTTTTGAATAAAAAAAAGCAATAAAAAGCGAGAAACAATAAATTCATAACAAATTGCTATTCAGTATTTAAAAAACATTTATAGAAACTTAAAGTTTACAAAAAAGACGTTAATAAAACTAAAAAAAATAGCAAACACTAAATATCCGGAAATTAATGAGACATAAAAACATAATTATCAACACATTATCATTATTGTCATTAATAATATATTCACAAAAAAGTTCCGCTCAATTTTTTGAAGACAGCCAAGCCCCTTTAAGCCAAAAATGGTATAAGATTGAAACGAAGAATTTTCAACTTATCTTCCCCGAAGAAATGAAGAGCAAGGCCCCTACCCTAGCTGACCAGGTTAACCGATCGCTGCGTACAACTTCTAGAAATTACAAAATAACACCGCGGAAAATTCCGTTCATTATCCATAACACGAATCTACAAACGAATGGTTTTGTCCAACTGTCTCCACGTAAGTCTGAACTGTACAGCACCGCCGGAGCAGAGCCAGACAATCAGACCTGGCTACCCAATTTGATCCTGCATGAGTCAAGACACGTAAGTCAATTTGACAAATTGACAGGCAAACTACGCGCCCCATTTTTTGAACAATTAGCCCTAGCCTACTATGGACTGACCGTCCCTTCTTGGTATTTCGAAGGGGATGCAACGCTAACTGAAACGATATATTCGGAAGGAGGAAGAGGGAGATTACCCGCTTTTGAAATGCCAATCAAAGCAAACTTTCAATCGAATCACAACTATAGTTTTAATAAATATTTACTGGGATCTTATAAAGATATTGTCCCGAGTTACTATACAATCGGCTATCTGATGACCTCCACTTTAAAATCAGAATTACCCTCGAATTATGAAGCCGACCTCTTTTCAGAGCTTAACAAAAAACCGCTATACCCCTATAATATCAATCGCGTTTTAAAGAAAAAAATAGGTGGAAATAGTACCTATTTATACAACAAAACAATAGCAAATTTAGATGCCATATGGACTAAAAAAACAAGCGATTATCAATACCAGAAGTACACAGAAATAAATAAAAAAAACAACAGTTATTACAACAGTAATTTATTGCCGAAACATAAGAATGGTCTGATCTATTTTATTAAACAGAATCCACAAAAGACCAATGCAATTTACACCTATGATACGGCAACAAACACAGAAAATAGGCTCGTCAAAACCGGCATACAGTTGACGCCACATTTTGACGTAAACAGCAATTACATCGTATGGGATGAGCTTCATAAAGATCCACGTTTCAACAAGAGAACATACAGCGTCATCAATATCATGAATCTCAAAACAGGGAAAATTAACCAGCTCAGCAAACAGACGAGATATTATTCACCTATTTTTAGCCCACTAGACGAAAACATCGCATGTGTTGAGGTAGATTTATCCAACGATAGCTATCTGACGCTTATAAGCCTTAAAAACAACAATGTCATCAAACGGATTAAAATAGGCAACGCTGAACAGCTCCAGCATCCGGCTTTCAACGCCGAAGGAGATAAAATAATTGGCATACGTTTGTCCCAATCTGGAACTGCCCTATGTGAAATTGACTTGAATAATAACAAAATCTCCAACCTAACACCATGGGGTAACCAACAATATGAAAGGCCACAATACCTTTCAGGTATGAAGATCATCACAAAAGCTAACTTCAATGGTATCGATAATATCTACACTATTGATCGCTTATCTGGTAAAAAACAGCTAGTGACAAAAGCACAGTTTGGCGCCTTCAACCCTTTTTACGACAAGGATACAAGGCAATTATTCTTTAACGATTACCAATACAATGGTTACAAAATCGCCCAAACATCCATAGACACAACATTTGATATCCGTCCCGAAACAGATTATTTTTCGCATTACTATAGCACAGCATTAACGAAAGACAGCATAAAAAACATTGCTTCCATCGCAGGAGACACAAGCCAACACTACCAAATTGTTCCTTATAGTGGGCTAGGTAGAACGTTCAATTTTCATAGCCTTTCGTTAAGCAGCAGTAATTTTGAAAGTTTCGACAATTTTAAACCCGGCGTCTTCTGGTTATCAAACAATATCTTAAACACCACACAAATTGCACTGGGATATGAATATGACACCGACATTCGAAAAGGAGTATACTCGGCAGAACTGACCTACAACAAGTACTTCCCAAAATTCTCATTACGTTATGAAAACAGAGGGCAAATCGCAGCAGCAAGCATCCCTAATAAACCAGACAGTAGCATCCGCTTCGACTGGCGCGAGCATTATATATCCTCACAGATCTCCATCCCACTCTCCTTTTACAGAAGAGACTACGTCTATTCCACTGGATTCAACCTCGCAACAGCTTATCTAAGGCGCTATGATCTTAGCCGAACAGATGTCAAAAACTTTAATTACGAGACTGCATTTCCATTAACATATCAGCTTTACCTCAATCGCAATGCGCGTATGGCCAGTATGGATCTCTACCCAAGATGGGGGCAAAATTTTAGCGTCACCTATCGGCATACCCCCTTCGAAAACAATGCAAAAGGTGAAATTTTATCAGCACGAACAGTATTTTATCTACCTGGATTCATGAGCAATCACGGCTTTCAAATCAGACTGAGTGCCCAAACAGGATCAGGAATTTATCAATATATCAACGATATCCCTTTAGTGAGTGGATTCAGCTACTACAAATATGAAAAAATAAAAAATACGGTATTGGTCAACTATCGTTTCCCCATAGCTTATCCCGACCTTGGTTTAGGATCCTTAGCTTATATTAAACGCGTAAAAGGTGGAATATTTGCCGATTATCAAAACATACACAAACACAGGGAGATTTCACCAAAAAGTTTTGGAGCCTATCTATCGCTTGATTTCAATGCATTCAGATACCCACTTCCAGATTTCGAATTCGTCGTCAAGGGCAGCTATATCAATGACAACACGGCAACGCAACGTGTTGTTCCAACATTCAGTTTAAACTACACTTATTAGGGATGAATAGCCCAGTTAAAATTCAGTGCCAAGGCATAATGATCCGACAGAGGCAGCCCTTTCATATTGGTGAATAGGTTATTTTCTATATTATAATCCCGGGCAGCAAGACTTAGGTGACTGCTGCTCCGGTAAAGAATCTTATCGATAGATTCGCTTTGATTACCGATAGACAACATATGTGGAGGCTTAAACTCATGTCGCACCTCTGGCACTAAACCTCCATTTTCGAGCTCAACCCAGCTGTCAACCAAAGCTGTGGAATCCATAAAATCATGCAGGTTATCATCACAAAAACTATAATGGGCATTAAAGTCACCCATGACAATAAGCGGCTTATCGCTCGAATGTTCACCGATATAATCACGTAACTGATTGAGATTATCTCGACGTGCGCTTGAAGCTTTCCTGCTATTCTGCGCATTCGCATGAACGTTATAAACATCCAACCAGACTTCAGGAACGATTTCTACCTGAACTAAGGTAAAGCCCTTCGGTGTTAGAAAATCTGCTCCCGTACGTTTCTTCCAGGGCACACGAACAACATCGGTCATTGGAAAATGAGACAAGGTATTGAGACCATCACCAAAGGGAACACGTCCCTTGGTTTTCGTGCGATAGGGATGTGAATTCCCACCCCAATATAAACTTCTATTATAATTGAAATCCTCCTGTACATTAACAATATCAAAAGGATTGATCTTCTTTCCAATTTCAGCAATACTTCTACTTCTACCTGTAATCGCAGAAGAAATAATCCCGGGCAAGCCCGCGACATTATACGTCAGTACCGAAAAAAAACCAGAACTACCTTTTTCTTTACTCTTATTAGCATCCATCAATATCTGCATATATAACCCATGTCATGATAAATTTAGCAAATACAATAAAAACTCACCAGTACTACACAAACATTTAACAGATAATTGATTTAATCTGACATTACATCAATAGTTTAGTACATAATACAGATCTTTTTAATAAAAAAGGGACAACATAACGTTGTCCCTTTTCTAAAAATTTGATTTATATTAATCTTCAAGTGCCTTCACACCCGGAAGAACTTTTCCTTCCATGTATTCCAAAAGCGCACCACCACCGGTACTGACGTAACTTACATCCTCAGACATACCAAATTTACTTACCGCAGCAGCAGAATCCCCCCCTCCTATTAAAGAGAATGCACCATTCTTCGTTGCTTCCACAACAGCATCAGCAACAGCTTTGGTACCCTTCGCAAAGGTATCAAATTCAAAAACACCCATCGGACCATTCCAAAGAACTGTCTTAGAATTTTTGATGATCGCTGCGAAATTTGCTGCAGACTCCTGCCCGATATCAAGACCTTGCAAATCTGCCGGAATTTGATCATTTGGTCCATCATACACATTGGCATCGTTTGAAAATGCATCTGCAATCTGAGCATCCGTAGGAATAACCAGGTTAACACCTTTTTCCTTCGCTTTTTTTACCAACTCATTCGCTAAATCAAGTTTATCGATCTCAACCAATGATTGACCAATTTCACCGCCTCTAGCTTTGATAAACGTATAAGCCATGCCTCCACCAATCAAAAGATTGTCAACTTTATCCAATAAGGCCTCAATTAGCTGAATTTTATCAGAAACTTTCGCACCTCCCATAATAGCCGTAAAAGGTCTAACCGGATTATTCAATACTTTCTCCGCATTTCCGACCTCAGCTGCCATCAGGTAACCGCTATATTTAGCCCCTGGGAAGAATTGTGCTACAATTGCTGTCGAAGCATGAGCTCTGTGCGCTGTACCGAAAGCATCGTTTACATAGACATTTCCCAATTTGGACAACTTCTCTGCAAACTCAACATCTCCCTTTTCTTCTTCTTTATAGAAGCGAAGGTTTTCAAGCAATAAAACCTGGCCAGCTTGTAAAGCTGCAGCCTTTTCTACAGCCTCTGCACCGATACAATCATTGGCAAACTGAACATCAGTACCTAAAACCTGCGAAAGATGAGCAACAATATGTTTTAATGAATACTTATCAGTAGGACCATCTTTTGGCCTTCCTAAGTGGGACATCAATATCACGCTTCCACCATCATTCAAAATCTTCTTTATTGTAGGAGCCGCTCCCTGGATACGATTATCATCCGTAATATTGAAATTTTCATCCAAAGGCACGTTGAAATCCACACGTACCAAGGCTTTTTTACCTGCAAAATTTAAATCGTCTACTGTTTTCATTATGTAACTTTATTGATTTGGGATTAGGTCGTTTTGTCAAACGAACAGCTAAATATAAAAAAAAGCATTTGCTTTCATTGGAAATAATTATTTATTAATGGCAATTCTTACCTTGGATCGAACTACTCGTCACACAACGTAAGAATTACCTCCATCGTGATAAACCATAATAATCTACAACCATCCGACGATTGGACTCCCTTTGCGAATCAATTGCTAGTGAATCTCAACGCTATAAGGCAATCTCGCCTGCACACCCGTCTGTGCTGTAGCTTTTTTCATGACATCAAAATAACGATAGTATTCGCCCATTTGCTCTTTTGCAACCCAAACTTGGACTTTTTCTTTTGAATTATTCAATATTGAGGTAAAAGGATCCTCTTTCTCCGGATACTGGGACACCTTGTATTTGCTCAAGTTGGCCTTTTTAGCGGCAGCCTGAATAGCGGCATCCAAGTTTCCGAGACGGTCAACCAATTTATTATTCAATCCTTGCGCACCGGTCCAAACTCTTCCCTGCCCAATACTATCAACATCAGCAATGGATAATTTACGGCCGTCTGCAACAACTTTCGTAAATGTACCATATACTTTATCAACTTCCCGCTGGATGATATCCCTTTCTTCCGCTGTCAACGGGCGATCAAAAGAAGTCATCAAATCCGCAAACTTACCCGTTTTTACACCATCGTAATGTACTCCAATCTTATTGTTCATCAGATTTTGGAAATTAGGAATCACGCCAAATACGCCAATAGATCCTGTAATCGTAGTAGGTTCGGCAAATATCGAATCCGCTGCCGCTGAGATATAGTACCCTCCCGATGCAGCTAAATCTCCCATGGAAACGATGACAGGCTTCACTTTCTTGGTCAAGATAACTTCCCGCCAAATAATATCTGAAGCCAAAGCAGACCCTCCCGGTGAATTAACACGCAAAACAACAGCTTTGACTGCATCATCTTCTCTTAATTTTCGTAGTTCGCGGGAGAATTTATCACCGCCGATTTGGCCAGGTCCAGTACCCTCACCGTCAACAATTTCTCCAGCAGCATAAAGAACTGCGACTTCAGATCCACTCGCATCGTCTTTTACCTTTTTATTATAATCCAGTAGAGAAACAAACGATATTTCATCTTTTTCCGAAATTTTCAAACGTTTTCTCAAGTCTGACAAAAGTTCGTCTTTATACAGCTTGGCATCCGCAAGCTTATATTTAACCGCATCGTCCGCATCCCGAACGCGATAGTCATTTGCTATAGCCCGTAATGAATCGGCAGCAATATTTCTGCTCGCTGCTATTTCATTAATAAAAGTACTGTATATACTTCCCAAATATGATGTTACCTGCAAACGATTGGGATCACTCATTTTATTCAAAAAGTAAGGTTCAACAGCACTTTTAAATGTACCTACCTTCACAATCTGCATCTCTACTCCAACCTTATCCAAGAGGTCTTTATAGAACATCGTAGAACTTGCCAAGCCTCTGAAATCAATCGTTCCTTGTGGATTAACATATACTTTATCAGCGATGCTCGCTACATAATAGGCCTTTTGGTCATACCCGGCATTATAAGCAACAACAAATTTCCCGGTTTTCTTAAAGGCCAAAAGTTCATCCCTGACTTCCTTTAAGCTCGCAAAACCAACTCCGATATGACTAGCATCTAAATAGATCCCTTTAATATTCCCATCCGTAGCTGCATACTTGATCCTCGCCAAAATATCGTCCAACCCAATATTTTTAGTAGAATAACCTGGAAGATTGAGACTACCCAAAGGATTCGCTTCACTTCGCTCTGTAATATCATAATCAAAAGATAGATATAAAACCGAGTTGCTTTTAACAACAATCTCCTGATCAGAGGACGCCGAGCTGATAATCGCCCCAATTATCCCCATCAAAACAATAAACAACACAACAAAAGAGATCACAATCCCCGTAATTGTTGCCAGTACGTACTTAAAAAATGATTTCATATTTTGTAATTAAATCCGATCCATAAGATATCTTCCAAGAGAAAGACCTATTTTTCACTAAAGGTAAGGCAATATTTTTTATTCACCCAGTCTTTTATTTCATCTACACCACATTTTATTCGCGAAATTAAGGAGCCTAGCCTGAAAGAAATCTACCTATCCAAAGATCATCAATACCCTAAATCCAAAGAAATAGCCGAAATTCAAACAACTAAGTTCCCCAAAAGCTTAATTTAGCATTATGAATAAGATTTATATACTTTTGGGCACTAACCTCGGAGACCGTTTTCAACAGCTTGATCTAGCGAGAAAACAACTTGAAACACACGTTGGAGAAATTATTGAAGTTTCTTCGATTTATGAAACAGCGGCCTGGGGAGTTGAGGACCAACCAGCCTTTTTGAATCAGGTCGTTTTAGTAGCGTCCGAATTACAGCCTTTGGCATGTTTAAATCTAACACAACATATCGAACAGGAATTAGGACGTATCCGCATAAAAAAATGGGGTGAAAGAGTAATTGACATCGATATACTCTACTTTAATCAGGAAATCATCGACTTGCCCGCACTGCAGATCCCACACCCTTATATCGCCGAACGGAAGTTCACACTCGAACCATTGGTAGAAATAGCTCCAGGCTATATCCATCCCGTTTACAAAAAAAATAACGTATATTTATTGGATAAATGCAAAGACGACTTACCCGTAAAGAAAATTAGCGACGATGAACCATATCGACATTGAACTGATCCGCCAAAACATGTTTGACAACCACGAATTAATCAAACAATTTGTATCCATGTATCTTATCCAAACACCTGTGGATCTCGACAAGCTCCGACAAGCGGTAGCTGAAGGTGATCTTCAAAAGATTGGTGATACAGCCCATCATATCAAACCGACAATGGACTATATCGGTGCCTTTCACTTAAAAGAAAAATTTGAGGAATTAGAGACCAATGCAAAAAATGAAGAGTCTCTCGAGGGCCTTCAGGCCACCTTCGATATTATAGATATCGAAATGAAAGAGCTCCTGTTTGAATTGGAACAATATGAAAAAACGATCTAAACCAGATCGTTTTTTTTATTGAAATGCAATGCCGATAATAGGAAATATAAAACTAAAATAATCGGTAAAGCCATAAATTGACCAACAACAAACAAGATCAACGTCAAGATCAAAAATATAAAGCGAAACTTATTCGTTTTCCAGTCCATCGAACTAAATTTCATCGAAAACAACCTAATTTCACTCACCAATAGATAACTGGTTAGAAGAATACTAACGATTAATACAATCGGATTTAAAACCAATTGCGGGTACTTGTCTGCAATATAAGGCAGTGAAAGTACATAAAATGTATTCATTGGCGTATTCAAGCCAATGAAATCAGAAGTTTGACGCTCATCCAGGTTGAACTTTGCTAAACGTAAGGCCGAGAAAACAGTAATGATAAACCCTAGATAAGGCAACAGAGAGCCATCAGGAAACACCTTTGTCAATAGGGTAAACATAATTGTCCCGGGTAAAAAACCGAAACTGACCATATCGGCCAACGAATCAAGCTCTTTTCCGATTGGTGATTTAACATGAAGAAGCCGCGCCACCATCCCGTCAAAAAAATCGAATATCCCGGACGCAAAGACACAAATAGTAACCACTTGAATATTGCCTTGCAATGCCATCAATACAGCGATACAGCCACTAAATAAATTTAGGCAAGTCAGTAGATTTGGGATATGTTTTTTCATTTACAGGATCTATTTTATAAAAAAAGCCATCATTCGATTAAAAATGATGGCTAAAATATCAAAATTTGATGGGATTACCCATTCATACTGATCAAAAATTCTTCATTTGATTTAGTTCCACGCAATTGACCTTGTAAAAATTCCATGGCCTCTGTAGAATTCATATCAGATAAGTGATTACGAAGTACCCAAATACGTTGTAATGTTTCTTTGTCAGTCAATAGATCATCGCGACGTGTACTGGAAGCTGTGATATCGATCGCAGGGAAGATACGTTTGTTCGCCAACTTACGATCCAACTGTAATTCCATATTACCTGTACCTTTGAATTCTTCAAAGATAACTTCATCCATTTTAGAACCTGTATCTGTTAATGCTGTTGCTAAAATTGTCAATGAACCACCGTTTTCGATATTCCGTGCGGCACCAAAGAAACGTTTCGGCTTATGTAAAGCGTTAGCGTCCACACCACCTGACAAAATTTTACCTGACGCAGGCGCAACTGTGTTATATGCACGAGCCAATCTTGTGATTGAGTCTAACAAAATAACGACATCATGTCCACACTCTACCATACGTTTCGCTTTCTCAAGCACGATATTAGCGATTTTCACGTGGCGGTCAGCCGGCTCATCAAATGTTGAAGAAACAACTTCAGCACGCACACTTCTCGCCATATCAGTAACCTCCTCAGGACGCTCATCAATTAATAAGATAATCAAATAAACTTCTGGGTGATTCTTTGCAATAGCATTTGCAACCTCTTTCAACAAGTTTGTTTTACCCGTTTTGGGTTGAGCAACGATTAACCCACGTTGACCTTTACCTATTGGCGTGAATAAATCCATGATACGTGTCGAATAGTTTCCAACACCCATATCCAAATTTAAACGCTCATCGGGGAACAATGGTGTCAAATAATCAAATGGCACACGATCCCGTACCTCAGCAGGATTTTGCCCATTGATAGCCTCAACCCTTACCAAAGGAAAGTATTTTTCACCCTCTTTAGGAGGACGAATACTACCACGTACCGTATCACCAGTTTTCAAACCAAATAATTTGATCTGAGATTGTGATACATAAATATCATCAGGAGAAGTCAAATAGTTGTAATCTGATGAACGTAAGAAGCCGTAACCATCAGGCATAATCTCCAATACACCCTCATTAACGATCACATTATCGAAATCTGTACTTGAAGAAGTGTTTTCTGCTTTAGGAGTTTGTGTTGCTTTTTCAGGTTGGGGACCTTTATCTGCTGATGGTACGTCTTCGGTTGCAACCGGGGTTTCGTCTTGCTCAGAAACTTCACGTTTTCTTACCGTGACAGGTTCCGCAGTCTTTACGGTCCGCACACGTTTACGTGTACGTTCAGCATGTTCCTGGTTATCTTCCTCTACTTTAGCTGCTTTTTCAGCTGGCGCTGGAGCTGCTTCCTCTTCCCCACCAGTATTGCTAATTCTTTCGATTAATTCTTGTTTACGCAATTTATCAGCATCTGCGATACCGATCAACTTAGCAATCTCGCGCAATTCCGATACGAGTTTAGCGTTTAATTCGTTAATATCCATTAATGTGTTGTGTATGATTTTTGGATTTTTTTTTGAGCTTTTTTCTGAATTCTGATTACACACTTAAACAAGTTTCCATGATTAAATGTGATGAAGAACTTAATGATTTCTTTTAAACCCGAAGTGGATTAAATATTGAGAACCTAGACAAAGAAAAAAACAAATTTTGTTATTTCAAAATATTTCAAAAAAAATATTTACTATTGTAGCTAGTAAAACGATTTAACAACATTTTTAGATTGAATTTTATATTTTTTTTCATAAGTTCGTACCTTTCAAAATTTAAGTTTTTAGATCCCTTATATGGAACAGCAACAAACTAAAACCAATTACCCCGCACTCTACACATTGATTATTGTGTTTTTCTTTTGGGGGTTCATTGCGGCAGGGAACAGTGTTTTTATACCGTTCTGCAAAAATTACTTTCATTTAGACCAGTTTCAATCCCAGTTAATAGACTTTGCTTTTTATACAGCCTATTATATTGGTGCATTGCTACTATTTATTTTCAGTTCAATCGGAGGAAAGGACCTGGTTGGAAAATGGGGATATAAAAAGAGTATCGTTTACGGTTTACTTTTCTCGGCCTTGGGTGCAGCAGCCATGATTGTTGCTGTCGAAGTAAACTTATATGTTGGTATGTTGTTGGGATTATTCGTTGTAGCCCTTGGTTTTTCATTACAACAGACTGCAGCAAATCCATTTGCCGTTTTATTGGGCGATCCGAAAACGGGTGCTTCCCGTGTGAACCTAGGTGGTGGTATCAACTCATTTGGTACAACAATAGGACCTCTTGTTATCGGATTTTCCTTATTCGGAACTTTTGAGCCTATTTCTGACTCCGAGATCGCTAACCTCCCTTTAAACAAGGTTGTTTATCTTTACATAGGTGTTGGTCTATTGTTCCTACTTGCTGCAGCATTATTTAATTTCAGTAAAAAAGTTCCTGCTGGCATTAGTGATGAACCAATGGAAAAGGCTAATAAAGCTTTACGTACATTGATCATTATGACCGTACTACTTTTTGGTATGTTCACACCGGTTTTTCTAAGCTATAAGAGCGATTTAGCCTTGCAGGTAGAGCAATTGCATAAACAGGTTTCAAATTTAACGGATCAGGTTCAGATTGACCAACTCAAATTGCACATCAAAGAAGTGGCCAAACCACTCGAAATGCAACGTATGCTATGGTTGGCCGGAGCATTGGTCGTTGTGATCGGCGGTTTATTATTCTCCAATAAGAGCGCACAAAAAAATCCAGAAGGCTGGGGTGCGATGAAATATCCACAATTGGCTTTGGGTATGCTCGCCCTATTTATCTACGTCGGTATCGAAGTTGCTATCGGTAGTAACCTCGGGGAATTATTGACATTGAAGGAATTTGGTCATTTACAATCATCGCAAATTACTCCTTATGTATCTATGTATTGGGGGAGTATGATGATTGGTCGTTGGGCCGGCGCCATTACAGCCTTTAACTTGAGTAAATCGGCCAAAAATGGATTATTGATTATCGTTCCTCTGATTGCATTCTCCATTATCATCGGAGTAAATACGCTTGCAGGATTTGAAATGTCACATCTCTATTATTACGTAGTATGTATTCTTCTTCAAATTGTAGCATTCTATCTAAGTAAAGAAAAACCGGCTCGTACATTGATTATTTTCGGATTATTTGGAATCATAGCGATGTTAATTGGCCTATTCTCATCGGGTACTATTGCAATCTACGCTTTCTTATCAGGCGGTCTTGCATGTTCGATTATGTGGTCCTCGATTTTCAGTTTATCGATTGTAGGTTTAGGTAAATATACCGCTCAAGGTTCGGCATTTCTTGTCATGATGATTCTTGGTGGTGGTGTTCTTCCTCCGATTCAAGGAAAATTAGCGGATATTATCGGCATCCATAACTCGTATATTCTACCATTAATCGGATTCTGTTATGTTGTTTTCTTTGCGATATTTGTTAAGGGAATATTAACAAAACAAGGAATCAATATTGACGAAATAGAGGCCGAAGGGGGCCATTAATACCCCTCACTAATTGTAAATAGTACACTATTTAAACAATTTTATTACACAGCTCAAAAACTGGCTTAACAATATCGTTAAGCCAGTTTTTTTATATAGTCACCAAACTACAAAAATTTATTTTTTGAAAAATACGCGGATAAATTATGATATTTAAAATTAAAAAATGTATTTTCGGGGAATTGATTAATGAATTGATTACTCATTTTATAACGATAAACACAATTAAAACTACTCAATAATGATAATCATTGCTGACG